>Ga0180217_1000045_pt1 | contig 264833 bp, 117 predicted proteins | sample eDN3rd37CBELigOP_FD_128521 | JGI IMG/M metagenome (GOLD analysis project Ga0180217, IMG submission 128521) | Enriched Organic Plus compost microbial communities from Emeryville, California, USA - eDNA 3rd pass 37_C BE-Lig OP (version 2) (version 2) ... | reverse complement strand
CGAAAGAAAATATAAAAAAAAAAAAAATTTGGGTAAAATTAGTATTTTTTAAAAAAAAAAAAAAAAAAAAATGGGATTTTCTGAAAAAAAAAAAAAAAATCAGTCAGTCAGACATCGTCAAAGGAAATACATACGTTTATCAACAAAGCTTTATGCTTCAATACCTATGGTAACATGTAGGTGTACGGCGGCTACTTGCGTCCGTCTGACAGCTGAATCAGCGCTGCACTTCTCTCCTCAATGGCGCTACGCAGTGAAGAAACTGGCACCACTCGAGAGTATCTGCCATCCACTGCCAGAGTTCGCACCAAGTTCTCGCTGTTCACGCTGGCATAGCAGCCGTAGTGGAAAATTCCAAGCTCACTAGTGCCTGGAGAGGCAGCTCGGTAGGGATCACTTGAACCATGGGAGAGTACAATTGCGCTATCGCTAATGGGCTTATCACAGATGCCACATAGCGAATCCTTGGTCACCAGCGCATAGGGTCGGGTTTGGTTCCCTAGCGCAAGTTTGTGATCTAGGACCTCTGCACGAATGAGGTACTTCGTGATCTGGACCCCTCGTTTCTTGGCGGAGAGCGAAGCGAATGCATGCTGAAGGAATGGGACGAGGGAGTCAATTGGGCAAGTACTTGGCAGCTCCCGTAGAACGAGCGCCGGACTCAACTTATCACAGCACCTGAGCAGGAACTCCTTGGCATTGTCATCGAGAGCTCCACCCCGCGACAAGTATGCCTCCATCAACCTCAGGTATGGCGTTGTGTCTCCGGACTTGCGGAAGACGTGATCAGCGTACTCCTCTGCCGCTGTGAGATCTCCCAATTTGTCAATGTACATTGCCAGGACATCTGGCCAACGATTGAGCCGAGCCAGTACTAGCGCGCGTTCCTCGTACAGATCGTTTTCAGGGAGACGCTCAATGAGCTTATTAGCGTTGTAATGCTGTGAATACTGAAGAAACTCCAGCAGTCGCTTTCGAATAGTTTGATACGCGGGGGATTCCACATCCATTGCATGCGCCACAAGCTGATTCAAGTAGGACAACGCTAGCTCATCATGATACCTCGCAACCTGCACATCTCCCGTCTGTAAACTGCTCTCCAAGAACGGAACGTACTCTTCAGGTGGAAGAAGCGCCTTCAGGTACAGCAAGATTCGATTGGCTACGCTGGAACTAAGCGCTGTGACTCCTGGCTGTACAAAGACCCCTTCAGCCCTTGAGTAAATCGTTGCGATAAGGGACTTGGGTGATTTTGAACCAGTGGATGGCTCATTCACCTTGTTCTCAATTATATCCACATCATGGGAGGCCTCATTTTGACGTAGGAGTGATGCCGGGAGTTTGGGGATAAACATTCGCACGCTTTCCTCAATGCGTGTCTCAAACAACCATCTAGAGTACTCAAAAATCATGTCCAGAGTGTTGTCATCTGGAGTCCACACGGGAATCTCAGTCTCTGCTGGCACTGCTCTGCCACCCTCACCATCTGGCTTGGCCTTTACACGTTGGCGCTCCTCGACGAACCTGCGTGCCCGATCCTCCGGGAAGAGCATCGAGCGCAAATAGTTCACCGTTTCAGTTCGACCGCAAATCATCCGCTTGGGCTCGATGACGGCAACATTTTGGCTTTGAGATTGTGCAAGACCGCGTAAAAGGTCAAGAGCCGCGCGGTGATTCCCTTGCTTGTAATAAAGCTTCACGAGCTCAGAGTACAGATGGTGTGCGCAGAGGATTGGGGCAACGTCTTCCAAATCGCAGTAGCAGTCTTGTTCAATGAAGTCAGATACATATTCCTCGTTAGTTAGAATGTGGCAACGAAGCAGAATGGTGTCGACAAGAACAAGCAGCTCGGCATCTGCCTTCGGAATGCAAGCCATCAATCGATCTCGTATCTGCTGGAGAATTGCAGGAGTAGGCTTCTCAATACCTGCATTGCTAAGGAAGTCTGCAACTGCATCACGGATGAGTGCACTGCGTTCCAAGGCGGTTAGTGTCACTGCAACTGATCCTGTCATGGGGGTTTCGAACGTGTTGACGTTTGAAGTCACGCCGAGGCTCTCCGCAACGGATCCCGCGTAAGATGAGGCGATTTGCAGCGAAGGTGCGTTAAATGAAGCTGCCACCGATTCGTTCTCAGGGTCATCAAAACTATCGTCCTGTCCGGTGATCCATTCTGAGATATCAAACGCGGGGCGCCTAGACGACGGCTTGCTGTCATTGAAAATGTCGGACTGTACGACTGGTTCAAGTCGCGGCCCCGATTGTAGCGCGAGCGACAGTCCAGAGACAGCATTCTTTGCTCCTGCTGGCGTGCGTGCCGCCGTCTCGAATGATGTATCAGCTTCGGGTTCGCTTTCAGACTCATACTCGGCGTCCTCAAGAGCGCGCGAGCCAGCAACCTGATTCTTGAAGCGACCCGAGTTGACTGCACTCACGGCACGACTCAGACCGGAAGCTGTACTCGTTTGAGGCAAGGTAGGAGGGTTCAGTACAGGCAGTCCCTGGGGTCGAAGTTTTGGGGACTTCCGTGCCTGCACCTTAGGGGTGCCTGGTGTAGGAGGAATGTATAGCTGGCCAGTCTCTGTCAACGTTGCCATGGAGACGTCTTGTGAAGCCGTTCGCAGGATGTTTGAGATCGACCGCAATACAGCACTGCGGAGATGGTTTAAGTAAGGGATCAATCCACCATAAATCGCTCGAGGCTCTTCTACTCTTTGCACCTCCTGGATTGGATGCTCAACATTGAGAGACCACTTGGAGGGCAGTACCACGGGGAATAGCGAAAGGACACGTCTTGGATCATATTTGCAGGCCTGAAAACTAATCATTGCAATTTCGAAGTTGCCTTCGTTGAAATGCCGGTAGGCCTCAAGCACCTTAATCTCGTTAATCTTTGCCAGCCTGTCTTGTGGCGATGACCAGGCCGAGGGAGGACTCAGATCAATCATTTGCAACGCAAGTGGGTAGTCTCCGTGACGCACCAAATCTCGTATCAGCTTCTGGTAGTTAATTGGAGCAAAGGTACGTAGTGTTCCGGGTGCAAACAGGTACGGAACAATTCTAGAGGTCAGTCGTGCAGCTCCATTGGCCTGGATTACCTGCACTGGTGGCCTGTGGGACCCCAGCAAACACACCTCAATCGTCGAGGGCAGTAGACCCACAATAAAGGGATGCACATACGATACCGATACGGGTGGTTCCGAGAAGATGATCTGGGGTTCGAAGCTACTGGCTGCAGTTGCCTGAGGTCGCCAAGTCCCTGCCTGTGCGTTGCACACGAACGAGATATTCGCAGGGCTGCCATCCTCATTGATGCAGTAGCCAGCGTTCTCACGGAAAAGCAACAGGGTACCGTGCGGGAGCTGTGTCATAACTGGGGGTGAGGGCGACTTGACTGGCCTGCCAGGTTGTGGCAATTCGATGGTCATCGCCGAGCCCGTAGACAGCATGACTACGTAGTAGCTGTTCTTGATGGCAAGACACAGCGATGCGCCACCGACCAAGCGAACCGTCTCACCAGCACTGAAAGCTGCAGCGCTTGGGCTGGCCATGAGCGAGCCCGAAGAACCCGAGGACCCTGCAGAAGGTGGAACTATCGCCTGGTTCTGGACCTGTGGGATAACCCTGATGAACTCCATGGTGCGGATCGTCTCTGTCACGGGCAGGTCTGCACGCAGCTGGAATCTATTTGCCCTGGGATCCCACTGTAGGATCACTAGCGGACGCTTCTTGTTTGCGATGGCAAGGTAGAGACTGCTATCTTCGCAATCTACGGCGGGATACGGCAGGCCACCCTTGTTGGTAGCGAAGAGATAGCACGAGCGACCCTGCTCGGGTTCATCAATCAACGTGAATGTGAACCTCGCCTCGCGGTCAGGGCTCAGACGATACACCTTGAGAGAATTGTCGAACCTTGCGATGAGCAGGTGGCCCACTCGGGCGATCTGCTCAATAGGTTTCGAGCCCAGCGTGGCAGTACATAGAGGGTCACCCGACTCGTTTGAATACACCGCAATGGTACCGTCGGCATGGCCCACAACCACGCTTTGCTCGTCCCAAACCTCAAGCGTGAGCATCTTGCTCTTGGAGTGGGTTCCAAGCGGTGGACAGAGCGATAGGACGCGAATGGTACCGTCCTTGCGTTCGGCATGACCATCCTCACCCCGCAGGGTGCCCGTGCCAGGTAGAAACGCGCGATACGTTGACCCTTGCGTCGTTTCAGACATGACTCGGAAATGAAATCAAGCTCTTGATTTTTCCAATCCAGCCCGCAGCGGACTTGAGACGAGTATATTGCGCGTGGGGAGCGACGCCAACACCTGGGTCCTAGGGCCAATTCAAGATGACAAGTGATTTATTTCAGTTCTCGACGCGCAGAGGCAGAGGACACGAAAAGCCGAACACATGCATGCGGAATGCGAAGCGTGAATCCACTTAGTGCTGAGGCTTCTTCTTGTTCTTGAGGTACTCCGAATAGGTCTGGTAAGGAGTGCTGGGGATCGCCATGTTGGGCCAGAACTCAGGAGTGAGGTAGGTGTAGGTCTTGCGGACAGCATAGTAAGCTGCGAAGACGAAGTTACCAAGCGTCTTGGTGCTACCACGAGAAGAAGTGTAGCAGTCCTGAATACCAGCCGAAGTCAAAAGCTTCTTGACAGCAGTGGCAGCGACGATACCGGTACCGCGAGGGGCAGGGATAATGCGGAAACGAACGGAACCGCACTTAGCCGAGACCTTGCAGGGCACGGTGTGAGGAGCACCAGCACGGGAACCCCAGTAACCACGGCGAACAGGAACGATGTTCAACTTAGCATCAGTCAATGCACCCTTGATAGCACCACCAGCTTCCTTAGCGCACTTGACACCCAGACCGATGTGACCGTCCTGATCACCAACAATGACCCAAGCCTTGAAGCGGGTGCGCTGACCGGCAGTGGTCTGCTTCTGGACAGGCGTGATCTTCATCAATTCGTCCTTAAGCTTCTTCTCACCCAGGATGTGATCCACGATCTGGGCCTCCTTGATGGGGAGAGAGAAGAGGAAGATGTCCTCGAGAGTCTTGATCTTACCGTCCTTGACGAGGCGGCCGAGCTTGGTGGTGGGTACCCAGCCGGAGCGCTCCTCGCGGCGGCCACCACGGCGGCCACCACGGCTCGAGCGAGCCTCAAAACCTGCGTTAAAGTTACCACGTTGGGGAGCAGCGTCAGTCATTGAAAGAAATCACTAGATTTGTCAGGATCATAGGGTGTGTGGGTGAGTGATAATCTTTTCATTGCATCCTACTGCGTGTCACGTATTCAATCCAATTTCACTCCATCACCATACACTCCTCTCACGCGCTATATTCGCTTCCAAACTCCTGCCTTCCCTCGCAGTTTTTTCCCTCTTTCACCCCACATCCCAGTGCCGGGACAAAAGGTAGGTTAAATCGGGGTGGGGTCGGATTTGGAACCTGGTTCCAGACGCGTTCCAAACGCGTTCCAGATTTGGAACCGGGTTCCAAATTTCAAAAGGCTTGGTTGGGTTGGGTCAGGTGGGGTCTCTGATCTAGGGGTGAGAGAATACTTTCGTACCCAGTCCACCCCACCCCTGCTCGAACTCATGGCCCAACCAGACCAGGCTCCACTGGTGGGACGACCGAAGCTGAGTGAACACGGGGTGGGGTGGCGGAATCCAACACGGGGTGACGGAATACTCAACCACTCAAACCAGAAACAAGACAGGGGAAAAACGGCTTTTTTGAAGGAAATTACGCGGTTAGCTGCGTAGAGACCGTCTGAAACCCATGTTGTATGGTGTCGGATACTACGAACCTTCTCAACACACTCGGAGAATCCCACTCGCTCCGACGCGTTGCGCGGAACATTGCGTCAAAATGAATCGAGCTGAGAGAGCCTGCCACACGCCTGGTCACACGCCACGGTTTCGCGAGCATCCCAGGGGTATATTGCGTGATGAGTGGGTGCATCCGGCGTGATCACTCGGCTAAGGACGGATGTTGCGGCCTGTGACCTCTGTCCATGGGGTCACCCAGTCAAACCTGACAACTGCAGAAAGCGTTTCACTTGAGATATTTCCTCCTTCGCGTGTCTGTTTCTCGCCCTGGCGCGCCAGCCGAGCGCCATGCACGCTGGGTCTGCTGATTTAATGCATTGTATCATCCACCTGCTCAACCCAATCCCGTCTAGAATGTCGCTTGAGGGCCTCGATATCTCTGAAGGAGACCCCTACCAGGCTTTTGAGTTCACCGTTAAGGTCGGTGAGGGCTCCTACGGCGCTGTCTACAAGGCTATTGACAAATCCGATGGCATGGTCGTAGCTGTGAAGGTCTTAGACGTACGTTAACACCCGAGGCTGACTCGCAAATTGTCGTGCAGAACTGCTTTGTGCCTACGAAACGCGAGAAACATGGGGACGTTCGTTTCACGCGAGAGTGCTGGTTTGGTTACTCCGATCGATCGCTTGCGCTCGGAGTGAAAATGCTTGGCGGTGGGAGCTATGGATTGAGTGACCTGTCCTCTACCAGTGTGCTATGTGTCTTCATTGCCCGGATTCAATTCTGCTACCGAAGCCGACCACCACGTCTCACCCTGCCGTGCCTCGGCTATTCACCACTTGTTACACATCACCTACAGCTTCAAGGCGAAGCTGCTGCAGATAGCAGTGAACTTCGAAAGGAGATCAATATCCTCAAGAGTTGTCAATCACCTTACATCGTCGCGTACAAGGGCTCTTATTTCAAGGATGGCAAGCTTTGGATCGCCATGGAGTACTGCGGTGCGGGCTCGTTAAGCGACCTGATGGCCATCTGTGATATGACTCTTAGCGAAGCTCAAATCGCAGCTATCATGAAGCAGTCCTTGCGTGGTCTCGAGTATTTGCACGCACATAAGAAGATCCACCGCGACATCAAGAGTGGTAACATTCTCTTGACCTGGGAGGGTGAGTGCAAGCTTGCTGACTTTGGTGTTTCCGCGGAGCTCTCCAACACACTGGCGCGACGCGTTACGATGATCGGCACTCCCTACTTCATGGCTCCTGAAGTGCTTGAAGGCAAGCAGTACGACGCAAAGGCAGATATTTGGTCATTAGCTATTACTGCCTATGAGTTGGCGGTTGGTCAGCCACCTCACTCCAACATCCATCCTCTTCGTGCTATCTTCGTTATCCCCACCGCACCCCCACCAACCTTGCCCGACCCTGAGACATGGTCCGAGGAATTCAAGGATTTCCTCGCAAAGTGCCTGCAAATGAACCCCGCTGACCGCCCAACTGCGAGCCAGCTCCTCCAGCATCCGTTCGTGAGGGACGTAAACGAAACCGCCGAAGTCAAGCGATTGCTTGCCTTGTGCGAGGAAACACTCGAGCGATTCCGCGAGGCCGAAGCCAAGGATCAACAGGCGAATGGCCTTGGGCTGCCGTCAGAGGGTGAGACTGCTGATGTGGTTGTCTCTGGTACGGTGGTCATCAATCCTGGTGCCGCTGCAGCAGGCAACCCAGAGCAGAGCGCAATGGCTACTATGATTCCTGGAACAGTGGTCATCAAGAAGCCCGAGCCACAACCTGAAGCTGCAGGCACCATTGTCATTCAGAAGCCTCAACAGCAAAGGCACGAAACACACATGGGTACAATTCGTGTGAAGAAGAATACCAAGCCTGCCGTATCCGAAGACGCATTCTCCACGATTGTTGTTCAGCCTACAGCTACTGCGAACGCGAGTACACAGAGCGCGAAGTCTGACGTCTCGGTAACCGACATCCTGAACAAGCACAAGTTGAGCCTTCAGGCATTCGATGGTCTTCACAAGGTCATTGCAGGCCTCCAGAACGACCGAAGCCGTCCTTCAGTGGAACAGGCAGTAAGAGACGTAACTGCTATGCTCCAAGCTGATATGAAGTCCCTCAACGCATATTACAATGCTATTCTAGTCCAACTGCAGAATCTGTGAAGGTCTAAGCTCCTGCAATGATTGTCACTATATCTATTCCTCTGTGTTGTGTTCCCTGAAATGTATTTTGCACGACTTGAACAGCAGTGAAGGTGTGTGGTTCTTTCACCCCGCATCTCCATTAGACTTATTCACCGCAAATGCTTCAACCTCAACAAGGCTCAGGAACATTTACGACATCTGCTTGCTCTGCTTAGGCTCTTTACCAGAGTCGTCCCCCTTCAACCTAGAACACCTAGTTTCCTATATCACCCCTACTACCGATTACTCAAAACAAACTTCGTCGTGGCGCGCTTGTTTTGATGATTTTGCACAGCCAAATCTTGTTTGTTGCTTTTTTTTTGTTTGTTTTTTTTGTACTTGCTACAGTCCGTTTCGTTTCATTACATACGGCTGGTTGTTTCCGCCATGCCTTTCGCTTGTGTTTGTGTTTCATTTCCCTTTCCTTGTTCGGGCCTCACACCATACGGTGCCGTAGTGTGGACGTGGCACCGCTTAAAAAGGCGTTGTCATATTTATTCCTCCGCAGCTCCCGTTTGCAGCCTTCGGATTGTTCTTGTTTAGTCTTGTCTTTCATCCCACCATTCCCGGCTCCAAATCCTCCAACAAGCAAGGATGGCGCGGCGCGGTACATCAGCCAGTCAGTCAGTCAGTCAGCCAGTCAGTCAGCTAGCGAGCCAGCCAAAGGACCAACCAGCCAAGTAATCGCAAAGCAGAGATAAGTGAGCGTCATGGTGGCTTATCAATCCCTTACGCTAAGTTGTATACAGCTGCCGCACACTGTCGCATTACATCGATGACTGCGACTGCGTTCTGGCTTCGATCAGTAGTAGTTGTAGTTGAATTTGTAGTAGTAGAAGAAGAAGAAGAAGAAGTAGCGGCAGGGCTGTGGCGGCGGCAGTGTGCCCCGCCCTCCCGACCGAGCTTTTTACCTTCCTATCTCGTAGTAGGAGTTCTTACCGCTTACATCCCAATTCTCTCTATCCGATCCGACTCTGAGCCCATCGACACACCTTACTTTCGTCATCATCACCACAGCTTATCTATTCGTTCACATCTCAACCTTGCAGAGCTGGATACTTCTGATTCTGGAAGATACATCGGTCGATTGCCGGCAGTGTATTGTATGCGGAGCACAAGAGAAATAGCGTAATAAACACAGCATTGTTCTCGTTATCATTGCTTCGCAGCCTTCCCCCCACGTCCGCTTCATTACCCCTCATCTTACCCGTCTACCACCCTAGTCGCCTCAGACAAAGACAAGCCGAATTCGACTCTCCTCGCACATTTTCCTACATTGCGTATCGCGAGACCGGACGCACCACTAGAAGAGGAAACCCAGTAGAGCGTTGTGAAATGTACAGGTCAGCCGGTTCGCTGTGCGATTACTGCCACGAGCGCCGTCCGCAGCTGCAGAGGCCCAAGACAGGCTGTCGAGTGTGCAAGCCGTGCTTCATCCGACGGTTCGAGGACGAAATCCACGATACGATTGTCAGCAACAACCTTTTTGTGCGTGGAGAACGCGTAGCGTTGGGTGCTTCAGGTGGTAAGGACTCGACAGTGCTGGCGCATGTCATGAAAACGCTCAACGATCGGTATGACTACGGCATCGAGCTCCACTTGGTCTCAATTGACGAGGGTATTCGCGGGTACCGAGATGACTCACTTGAGACCGTTAAGCGCAATCAGGCACAATACCAGTTGCCTCTAACTATCCTTTCCTACAAGGACCTGTATGGCTGGAGCATGGACGAGATCGTCGCGAAAATCGGCCTAAAGCAGAATTGTACAGTGTGTGGTGTGTTCCGAAGGCAGGCGCTGGATCGCGGCGCCCAGGTCATTGGTGCCAATAAGCTGCTCACGGGTCACAATTGCGATGATATTGCTGAGACTGTATTGATTAATAGTACGTAATTCCTTCCTGTTCCGCGTATTACGGCTTAACTTGTAGTGGACTAGGTTTCAGGTCACAGATGCTCTGAAGGTACGTGTTGTCCATTTTTCTCATAGTATGAGACGTTTCTTTGGCGACCACTCCCCTAATTTAGTCCTTCGCGGTGATATAGCGCGACTCGGCCGATGCACAGATATCATCACAGCCTCGAGCACGGGTATCCCCCGAGCTAAGCCATTCAAGTTTACCTACGAGAAGGAGATCGTGCTCTACGCACACTTCCTTGAACTGGACTATTTCTCAACAGAATGCAGGTATGCACCATTTGCATACCGTGGAGCCGTTCGTGAGTTTATGAAGGACTTGGAGCGAGCTTCGAGCAGGGCTCTTGTCGACATTGTGTTGGCCGGCGAGTTCTACTCAAAACACGCGCAGAGTCTGACTGGGAAGGCCACGGAGCTGCGTCCAGTTCGGCCGGAGAGCAAATGCACAAGGTGTGGCTTCATTTCAAGTCAGGTACGTCTAGTATAATCAATGCTAATTGTAACGTTGGTTTTTTGGCTAGCAGACGCTGCCGTGGCAATTTAATACTATGGGAACATTTAACGAGTGGGTGATCGGTGAATCCGTAGGTTTCATGATAGAGCTAATGTAGCATACGAAAAGGTCTCGCTTATGGTGGATGACAAGACGGATGAAAGGATTTGCTTGGTCAAACTTTCACCGCATAACTTACTATCAAACTATTGCTTCTTTGAACTATGTAGACGGTCTGTCAAGCCTGTACCATCCTAGAAGGCCTTAACGCACCCGACAGTAAGGAATAATAGTCTAGATTGAGCTGCCCGCTCTCGCTCGTAAGATCATACCGACCGTGATTACAACATGCGCTCAACAATCCATTCAAGGAATTGCGTGTGAGCTGCTTCGTACTCTCCTGTTACGAGGAAATGGTCGAGCTGGAATGCGGGATGCACCAAACCAAATGGGTTCAATATTGACCACACGTTCTCTGTTCGGTGAGAGAACCTCGATATCCAAATCGTTGGATCGGTAAACATCAGATTGCCAAACAGGCACGGGTCGTTGAATTCAGATTCTCGAACTAGTTCTCTGGGATCGAGCTGCATGTCAGCGATCCATTGGCCCGGCCAGAAGAACTCCTGACGAATAACATCCATCGAGAATGGGATTGCTATAGTAGCAACAATGTCAATTGCAATGTGAGTAGTGATTGTCAACGTTCCACAGAGCGAGCCAAAAGCGGAATCTGATCTAGCCAATCTTTCTTGAGCTACGTACACGTGAAGCCAATATGGCGAGCAATATGACCAATAACCTCCATATTGGATGGACACATTAATGTGCTATCAGCCTACATATGGCCAAGACATTGCATATGCGAGTTGATGCGTTAGCGAGGTTCTGGCAGATGTAGAGCACCTGGCCAATGGAATTCGTTATGGTAACCACTCGATGATAGAAACAACGTACACTAAATTCTATATAACTGCCAAGGTCAATGTCATATCCCCAATTCAATCGAAGGGTTCCGATAAGGTTCACAAAATCCACTAACCCTGCGACAGTGACCGCTTGGTCTATGATGATATCTAGAGTGTGTTGAGGGGAAAAGTCAAGTCGCCTATGAGGTTATGCTCAGCACTCTAAGACAGCCTTATCGAAAGATTGCTTCTCTGAAGCCAAGCGCATCACAAATTCAATCGCATAGGCTTCTACTCACCTGGATTAACTCCGGCGGCAATTTCGTCGAATGACCAAAAGTCAAGTCTAGAAGGGTGCCAAGTACGAGAGTGGATGGATTCCATAAGCTAACCACTCTCTCATACCCAAAAAACGTACCACGATGCCAGTGTACATAGGCAAATACAATGTAAAGTAGATATACTTCTTAACATTCCATCTTAACGACGTACAACAGCTCTAACTCCGCTAAAAATCCGATATCAAACGAGAATCTCACATTATCCGTCGCACGCATACGCATGCTCAAAGTGGTTTGCTGCTCAAGACGCGTGCCACGAGTGCCCATGCGCATCTTGCCCAGAAGAAGGTCCCTTGCCGTTAGTTGCGCATCAGCCCCATGGAAATGAATACCCTCCACTCGATCAACGAATGGAAGACTCGAAAAAATGATGAAAGTTCGGGGTAGTCGTCCAGAGATCATCGCTTGATAGCGATCAAGCATCCTTCGAACGGCTCCAGCAGGGATTCGATCGATATGAAATGCCTGACTCGGCTGGAGCGCTGACGTATCAAAAAATTCGAATGGAGTAAAGGTACTCATGAGTGGTCCCCATGTACACGTTGCATGCCCGTGACGTGGTGAAGGGCGGAAGCCAACATTATTTGCTACTTCATTCAGGCCGACCGGGTTGACTGTCATGAGGAAGGGTTCAGCTATACGCATGTAGAGATACGGGAGTATTCGTGTTTTGAGGTGTGGGCTAATCTCAGTCGAGGTGCAATCCAAGGATAGACCGAAGTTCCGAATGATCGATCAAATGGAACATACCTAGAGGAACCCAGTATGCTAAGCCAATTGCGTCTTCAGATGTAAATACAGATTCACCTATGACAGATCCCGCAACGCCACTACGAAAGGCCCCTGATGCTGATATGGGTCCGAAGTATCGAGGCTTGTCGAGCAGTGTAATGACAGGATTTAGGGAAAACATGCCCAGTCGACCATCGATAACATTAACGACAAACATCTCATCGAGCTGTGGAATCCAAATGATCTCTTCTTCTAACTCGTCATCGCCATCTTGGCGATAGTACTTAGAACCTCCATATGCGGTATTTCCATATGCATTCGGGCTATAACCAGCTGGGCCATAGCCCGGCCCACCATATGGACTATAGTTGCCTATTCCTCCTGACTTCGGAGGAGCCCACATTCCAGGAGGTGGCCCGTTTGCCACATAGGACGGAGAGGGAGGAGAAGGAGCGTATCCTCCCTGCCCTGGCCCCTGATTACGAGGACGCACAACACGAATAAGCGTTGGTTGCGCACAGTAGATCTCGCCCTAGAATCGGCGTGAGGATGAGTCACAGGTGAGAACAATCGCCAACGCGAGGCAAATAGCACAACGAGGAGCGTGAGAGAAGAACGCCATTCAACACCGCGAATGCCCGAAACGTACGTTCTCCATGGTTTTGAGTAAGCGATGAGGCAAAACCTGCCCAGATTCTGGATCGACCCCAACCATCGAGAAAGTGATGACATCGCCAGTGAATAGCTCGATTCCAGGTTCGATCGGGATTCCAAACCGGCGATCGATGTTGACTGGGTTCGTCGGATGGGCTAGAATCGGCGCGACCTGATCTAAGTCGGTTCCTGCGGCTGGGCTGACAAGCAGGAAAACCATCCAGGCCACTACGAGATATACCCTAGTAAGTATCCTCATCAATGAGCAGTGCCGTGTGGCACAGGAGCTCTGGTCTGCCAACGACGACCCGAACAGTGCTAACATGACTGGATCCAGACTGAGGCGGCTTAGATTCTCAAGTGCGCTACTCCGCCGTCGCGAGTACTTCGGATCCTCGGCTCGCGTTGCTCGTCGTCGCCTCCGCCGCCGCCAGCGTCCTGTCCATGGCAATGACATCGTTGTGTCACGCTCAAGCTACTGCAGATTGCACCGAGCGGAAATGAGAAATGCAGGGCACTCAGAACCAGTCAGAGACTCAGGCCTGGGGTTTTGCATTGCCGAGCGAGGATGGATAGGAATACGGAGGTGCCCCACGATGGGATGATACAAACAATGAGTGAGCTCAATAATAATGTGCCACGCCCGTTCTGGCCGCAATTTGGAGAGCCATGCTCCCCGGAGAAATCTCCGAGCCGTGGGTACACATGACCTACTTTTCTGGAAATTCTCCGAGAAGCCGCAGGAACAGACTGATTTTGAGAGGACATGACCGATGCTCAACAATAGAAAAGCATCAATGATCCACGCGAATGATCCTCTAGTATGTCCTAATACACACGTTTATGAAACATTCATGAGGCCTGGGTGAGAGGCTCAAACATTCGAAGCACCTCAGAGTCGTGCGAGTCCTAGGGACTGGCCCGGCTTAGGAATAACAGCTGCACATGCGGCGAGGCACATTGCCAGAACTTCACGCGTCGAGCGTGGATCGATGATGCCATCATCCAAGCCGTGCTGAGTGCAGTACAATGCAGTCATTTCCGTATCCATGTGAGTTTTCAGCTCGTGCAGGTTGGGTTTTCTCCTTGCAGGTTTGGCACCTTCATGAGTGGCCTTTGCAGAGGATGATGCAGAAGGCGCTGATCCAGCTGGAACGTTACCTGCCGTAGAGGCGAGAGACAGGGACGGTGAGGATTTCGTTGGGTCTGACAGACCTGTGGCCGGGGAGGCTAGGTTGGCATGCTGCTGTGGCAAAAGGAGCGGCTGTTGCTGTTTCTGCCTCTGCTGTTGCTGCTCCATTGCCAAAAGCCTTAGAACGCCAGTAAGCTGCTCAGAGCCCATGACTGCGCAACGAGCTGTGGGCCAAGCAAAGATGAAACGAGGGTAATAGCCACGACCACACATCGCGAAGTTGGCTGCGCCAAAACTCGAGCCCACTAGAATCGTGATACTAGGGACTTCGGCGTTACTCATCGCGTTGATCATTTGAGAGCCCCATTTTAGCATGCCTTCGCGCTCGTAATGCTGACCTACCATAAACCCGGTGACATTGTGCAGGTAGATGATAGGCTTTCCTTGCTGAGAGCACAAGGTGATAAAGTGAGTCGCCTTACGTGCCGAAGCCGGGAGCACGACCCCTTGGTTTGCGACGATGCCCACGGGTTGCGAATTGATCGATGCCCATGCACACACGATGGTCGAACCATATGCTGGCTTGAAATCGTAGTAGTTCGATCCGTCGACAATGGCAGCGATGACCTTCCGTGGGTCGTACTCGCAGTGGTTGATCTCTCGCCACAATGCGTATGGGTCTGGCTTCTTGTTTGCCGCGGGTGCATTCGCTGCATTCTTTGCAGCGGCAGTGCCTGACGGTGCGTTGGTGGTGGTGTCATTCGAGCTCGTGGTACTGGCTGGAGACCGATACGAGATCAGCCCAAGGAGATCGTCAGAAGTAGCCACCGGTGGTAGAGGATAGCCTAGTGTGTCCTGGCGCATCCAGCTCGTCCGGTTCGAGCGTTGAACTTGGTTCAACGATGGAATACCTGGTTGGACACGAACAGCCACCTTTGCCAGGAGCTTGCGCGCATGTGCTAGAGCCTCCAACTCATTCTCTGCGACAAATTCAGCCGAGCCCGATACTGTTCCGTGCATTCGTGCTCCTCCGAGATCCTCTTCAGACGCAACCTCACCAGTAGCTACGTTGACAAGACGGGAGCCCGCAAGCGCAAGGTGTGCGTTCTCATTGACCATAATGGTGTAGTCCGACATGCCTGCGAGGTATGCACCTCCTGCAACACAAGTTCCGAACACAACGGAAATCGATGGCACACGCTCCTTGCTCATGCGGGCAAGAGAATAGAATGGTCCGGGCCGGGTGTGGAACACATTGAAGGCATCATCCAAGTCAGCACCAGACGACTCGAGCAGCTGCACAAAAGGAAGCTTGCACGAGAGAGCAATCTCATATAGTCTGTTCCACTTCTTGCCTGAGCTGAGACCCAGAGAGCCCGTTCCCACGGTTGGGATGTAGGATAACACAACGCATTGGACACCACGCACGAAGCCAATACCACCCACGAGCGGATTCCCATCAAGCGTCCGATCCTGGTCTTCTCCCAGCAGTGGGCAGATTTCGAGGAAGGGCGAATCCTGATCGAGGAACAACTCGAGACGCTCTCTTCCAAGCATCTTGCCCCGCCTGAGATGCGCCTGCTGTCTCTTGCTGCTTCCCTGTGAGCTCCATCTGTCGAGATGCCGCTGGTGGTCTGCGAGCAGATCAAGCATTGGGCTCTTGCCTTCGCACTGATTTTGCATGGTCAGCTACGTGATACGCGCTATCTTCGAGTCTGTACCGAGGCTTTACTGCGCAAAGCGATATCTTCCCGTACTCTTACTTCGTCTGGGCTCACGTTCACGGTGGTCGCGCTTGTTCTGGAAATGTGGATCCCAGTTCGACGACAGCCTGCTTAATACGCTTCGAACTGCGTCGCCAGAGACGGAGTCTTCGATGTGCTGTACTAAATACCAACTTCAGCGATATCTCAAGGTTTCTGCACCAATGTTATGTACTTCACGCAGTGCAGACGCGAGATTCGAATACCTTACAAGCTTGTTTGCGAACTCGAAATATCCTCTCCCCAAGCGAACGCCAGACACGGCGCGTGCCTGGTGACGAGATAAGGGAGTACCTTCGGGACAAGTCGTCGTCGTCATCGTGCCTCGTTTGGGTTGTGTATAGTTGGGTCCTTTATTGAAACCTTGCATACTGCTCTCGCATAGCTTATTCCACTACTTGAGCACAGCCACCTACTCCAACAAGAATAAGTCGGTCACACTTACTCCTGAACGTGGGTCTTCTGGAAGACGTAGATACCATCCAAGAACTTACGGATATCCTTGTCAGTGACACGGCAGACACCGAAGAGACCAGCGCAGGTCTGAGCAACCTTCTCAACGTCGTTACCGCTGAAGTAGAGCTCATCCTTAGCAACCTTGGGGTCGGGGCGGACGAAGGTGACGCCCTCAGGGATCTTGACAGTGCGGGTGTACTTCTCACCAAGGAAGTTGCGGATCTCGATGGTGTTCTCGTTGGTGGTGATTTCCATAGGGAAGTGCGCAGTGACGATCTTCATCTTGTAGAGGAAGCCCTTGGTGACACCAGTGAACATGTTCTTGATGTGGGTGATGCAGGTGCGGAGGCAGGCGGTCTGAGCGCGGTTGCCGAACCACTGCTCAGCCTGGATCTTGCGGCCCTTCTCCTTGAGCTTGAGCTCGAGCTTGAGGTGGGAGAAGTCCTTGGTGAGAGTGCCACGAGGACCAGTGACGGTCACCTTGCGACCAGCAAGCTGGACCTTGACTAAACACGGATGAAGGGTTGAGAGGGTTATTCGTAGGGTCGGAGTGAGTGCCTGCGCAAGATCAAGGTATGGATGAGTGCAACGCCTTTACCACTGGGGAATCGATGCCCAGCGCGTCCCGAGCACCTGCGCCAGGGTCGCCAAGCCGCGCCGAATGCCGTCCGCAATGTCGAGCGATCCCGTTTCTGCGCAGCTTTTCGTTCGTCTTCTTACGTTGCGTGCTCGATCTTGTCGGGCTGGGACCCAATCGAACGTCGTGTGTCGGAGTCGCGGATCAATATAAAGCCGATATATACCACTCAGGTGAGGGCTATGTGCCCAAATACGTACCGCCCTTGGGGATCTCAGCGTCAACTGAAGCGAAGATTTTCTTCATTTGGACCCTAGATGGTACAAGACGTGACAGTAATAGGATATAAACATAAGCGGAGCACTCTCGCATGGTGTGCGCATCGAGCGGTGCCGGAATCGGGGACGCAACACAACTCCTATACCCTCAAACAGCGTTGCAAACATCCCACCGCATTTCTCTCACTCGCCCCCTTTTTCCGCCATTTTCCCCGATTTTCCCCGATTTTCCCGGATTTTTCCCATTTTTCCCAATTTCCCATTTTCCGGGATTTTTCGTGATGCTACCTTTTCCTTGCCGACCGACGGCCGCCGGCCCGCACGAGAAATCAACCCATCCACCCGGATACAACTGCTGCCCACACTTTGGTCAAGAGCGCTGGTACGAGGGGTGCCGACACGAGCGTCAAGCACCGCGCACCGACGGATCTGCGACGGCAGCGGAAGTACAGTCCGTGCAGATAGCCTTGGCAGTGACTCAAGACGCCGATCACTTATTTTCTCGACTGATTGCACCATATACACCTAGTCCTCCCTCACTTATTTTCTGGGCTGAGGGAAGTCTCGCTGGGAGAAGCGCTGAGTTGTCACCTGTGTGACCAGAGCGAGCGATCACTCGCGCTCCCAACACACGCCGCGTGCTTGAATCCCCTGAACACGGATATGTGCGCGGCCAGAGCGCCAAGCACCCAGAGTTCGACCGCTGGGCCCTCGGGAAAACACCACACCGGAGGGAGCCACCTAATGATGAGCTGGACGGAGCGTGAGAGCATCGACCTGTCGAAGGAGGACGACGTCCATCGCATCAACCAACGCCGGAAACAACTTGAAATAGGCAAGAACACCATTGCATATGACGTCTACATCAGGACCGTGCCGAAATCGGAGCGCGACCCGCGAAGGAGAACGACCGATCACCCGGTGACGCCTGACCCGGAGAGGAAGGTAAGTCACTGTTTCAACCCGTGGACTTGATAAGTCTGTGCTTCTCAGTCGCTGCTGACATGATATAAGCATTCGAGATTCCTCACATCACCTCCGCATCTGCCTGATACTCTCCGTACTGTTGTCTAGATGTCCAAACGAGCGTGGGACGGTCTTGTGCGTGTGTGGCGACGGCAATTGCACCTCTACGATCCAGAGCCGTCTCAGAGCGATTCCGGGGCTGATCATGCAGTAGATGGCACCAGCCACAGAGATGCCCAGGACGATGTTGAAAACGAAGACGAACCCTATCCTGGACACACAGAAACCCAGCGCAGGATCATCGAGATGAGTTATGAGGTTGAGTAGGGTTGGAGCATCGCCCAGTCGCGTGTGTATATGCTATATGCATTCGCTACCATTGTGAGATGCGATGTGTCTCTTGTATGAAATCAACTCGCTGCGTGTGGTTGCCAAGAGGACAGCCCTTTCTCAGGACCATCCTCGATGAAACAGTTATGGCTTTAGGAACACTGTACATTAGTTAGAAGCCCCAATAGGCATAAAATGACTCGGATAAGACTCACAGTTGAGTGACATTGCAGCCACCCCGTCTGGCCTTTCCTGGTCGGGTTTGGGAACCCGAGCTAAAGATTGCGCACTCTAACATTTAGTGAGGTGCAGTGCCTACCGTTGCTGCATTTACGCTCGTACCAGCGAATTCCTCCAGGCCCTTGTTCACGAGAGCATCCATGCGATAGGGTACAATGACGCGGGCTGCTGCACGCTGGTACTTGTCCTTGTCTCGCCTTGCAATGGCAAGGTCAGTTTCGAGGTCCTTGACACGCTCCTCGAGCTTTTTGATTCGCAGTTTAAGGCCGAACTGCAGGAACCAGAAGATCGTTGCGGAAAGAGCAAAACCATAGAAGATGCAGCCACCGAGGACAATGGCCTTGCTGTAGGCCACTCGCCTGCCACCCATATTAAGGATGACATTGTCCTGGTTCATCATGAGGAAGAGCAGATGCACCAAGGCAACCAAGGGGCCGATGATCCATTTGCCTGCCCATCCAAACAGGTCGAAAGCGTGCACCTTGTACACGCCATCGGATTCTTTCTCGATGTAGCTCTGCTGGGGAACCATGTCTTGTTTGTGGTTCGTGAGTCGTCAGTCCGTAAGACTCTGGATGACTGCGGAGATGTTGCTTGAATCACAGCGCAGAGTCTCTTTCTGTGTGTGATGAATCGGCTGGTGAAATCTACGAAGCCTAGCGACTGCTACGTCAGGCTCGTTCTTGACGTGTGTGAACCTCAGCAGCGTAGATTACTCGTACCAGTTACTAGCCTCCGGCCGATCTCTCAAGATCCGAGCTGAGGAGCGGCTGATGTAGGTATTTTAATTTTGTAGTCGGCGCCGAATTAGGTGATGACTCTATCTGCGAGGCTGATTTGCTCTAGCAGTGAAGACCACCTTCGTTTTCACGGTGTGTTACGCAGTGGTAACTCAGTGGAGTTTCGCTTTCCGCGGTCCGCACAACGTGCCAAAATACCATTCAAAACTTTTTCACGGTGGATAGCATAACCCCCACCCGACCAGAATCATCGGTCCTGAGCGGGAAAGAGGGAAATTGGAGGGAAAATACACGCGAGTTGTGTGGCTGAAAACAGGGATTTTCGCGAGTGGACCGCGGTGGAAACGTGCGGAATCGGTGCACACATGCATGTACTACTCGCTTCATGTTATTAAGCCTTCATAGCACCGCGGTCTTGGCTCCAAAACACGAGATCCAACTTGTGGGGACGAATGTGGTCAGTCAGCACCCTTGGATGGCCGTGTTTCGACCACAAATGTGTCGTTGTTGATCGGAAAAATAGGTTCTGACACGTCTTTGAACGATTTAACACCAATCTAGACTCACACCATGGCTCGCACTAAGCAAACCATCCGCAAGATCATCGGTGGCAAGGCCCCTCGCAAGGCTCTCGCTACTAAGGCTGCTCGCAAGTCGGCTCCCAGCGCCGGCGGCGTGAAGAAGCCTCACCGTTACCGCCCCGGTACGGTCGCTCTGCGTGAGATCCGCAAGTTCCAGAAGAGCACTGATCTCCTGATCCGCAAGCTGCCCTTCCAGCGCCTCGTTCGTGAGGTCGCACGCCAATTCAAGAACGACCTCCGCTTCCAGTCCACGGCCATTCTTGCGCTCCAGGAGGCTGCTGAGGCTTACCTTGTCTCTCTCTTCGAGGACACCAACCTCCTTGCTAACCATGCCAAGCGTGTCACCATCTACCCCAAGGATATGGCTCTCGCTCGACGCATTCGTGGCATGTAAGTGTGACGCGAATGACTTAGTACTCAGTAATCAACCAGTCACCCAGTCGCCACACCCGGTATCCATGTCGTGACTGCAACCACAGCCCTGTGCGCAGAATAACCACGTGGCAGTCGTTGGGTCCAGGCAGTCGAGCCCTTCACACGTCATTCCCTTGAGATTAGACGTTGTCACAGTATGTACTTCATACCTGTTTTACTACCATCTTACACGTCTCTGGGGTCTTTACTCCGACGTAGATTAACCGCATGAATTCGGAAGCAAACGAAACAAAACGAAGACACGCAAAAACACCAACATTCTTCTTGTACACGTGCGTCTGAGTAACTCCACAATCAACCATTGCATCGTTCAGCAGACCGAGGTCTCCGTTTCAGACTGGTCGCACAGTAAAGTGATGCCCAAGAATAACCACTTGAAGCAGCACAAGCACTCGGCGCAAACATCAGATCACATGCCTATTGTCGCTTGTGTGGGGGCCCAAGTCATGCTGCACGACCAGAAGTGAGCACACGGTAACCGCCACTGTTGTTTCTTGAGTGTATATAGGCCGATCTTAATACAGACCACGCAACCCCTACAGATCTGGTGCGCATGAACATACCATCTCTTGAGTGACCCGTATGCGCTTTTTCCCGTGCGAGGGCCTGGAGCGCAAGCCTCTCGGCACCCCTGGGCAGTTTGAAAGTGGGAACGTAATCAGGAGCTGGAAACAGCTGAAATCTAACCATGGCGAGTGAGTCTAGCAATGTGCACATCACATCTGGTGTGGTGTGCCTCGATAAGTCTGATAGCACGCGTGCCATCGAGCGCTTCGCACGCGAGGCCGAGGTTTATGCTGAAATTACGTAAGTATGCGCAAACGTTCCTGAGACCCGCATGATTTTGTGATCCGCTTGAGGCTAGTAGCCATCATACCGTGGGCAAACTCTGTAATGTGTCTAAGCATGCACTGCATGTGCTGCACGCAGTATGAGGCTACCACATCTCCACCCAATGTAGCGCTGTGCCTGACCCTGCTCAATGACGTGAATCGGCCCGTGATCGTGAGTCACTGCGGGGGAGCGAACGAGACTGCTAGTGAGGGCCAAATATATGAAAGTATCCCAAACACCCGCGTCTGTGTCCATTCCCTCAGTCTGGTTGCGAGACTCCGTCCCCGTGACAAACTTCAAGTGCTGTCACGCGCAGGGGAAATTAGCCGAAGTGTGTGTGGTGACCGATGGGTGTGGGAGCGGGCTTGGCGTTCAGCTGGCATCTGCCCGACACTTGGCCCGTGGAATACCCAAGCAGGGGAACCTTAGATCGCTTCGCTGATGCCAAGTTCACCTGACTCCGAATTCAGCGTGATCGGCTTGGTGTGCTACTTCATCTCTCCGTGGGTGTGATCGCAATTCAATTGCTTACAATGCGTCATGGAAAACACACTACCCTTCGCCGTCTAGCGATGACCACACCAAGGGAGTCATTTTCGATCTGCCTGAGACCTTTGCTGGAGCTGTCTTTGTGGGCCACAAGGCCACAGACCTAGACTCCATCGCTTCCGCCATCGGTGCGGCTGAGCTCTACAACGGTATCGCAGCACGAGCATCTGATATCAACCACGAAACCAAGTTCGCACTCGACTTCTGGAAGGTTCCAGTACCGCCCCCGTTCCTTGAAGTCGCTGACGATCGACCTGTCGTGATCGTCGACCACAATCAGATTCATCAATCCCCTGACGGCTTGCAGAGCAGCAAGCTGTGTGGATGCATCGACCACCACGCAATGCAGGGCGCCACGATTTCAACCTCGCTGCCCATTTATATCGACATTCGTCCTTGGGGTTCGGCTTGCACTATTGTGGCCCACATGTTCTTCCGCGCTAAGCGTCAGATCAAGGCGTCCACCGCAGGTATGCTCCTCTCCGGCATCTTGTCAGATACACTAAACCTTCGCTCTCCAACGACTACTGAACATGACCGCATTGCTGTCTCCATCTTAGCTAAGCTGGCAAAGCTGAGCTCTGTTGATGACCTTGCTGATTCACTTTTCCACGCCAAGACGCAGGAGCTCGCAAGCTGTGCGGCTCCCGTCTTGGTCCGTGGTGATCTCAAGAACTTTACTTGCCGTTGTGCAGATGGCACAAATGTTACTATGTGCTTCGGTGTGATTGAGACGACTGATGTTGATACTTTGGTCAATCGTAAAGACGAGCTTGCGTTCGAGCTTCGAGCGCTGAAGGCTGAGGAAGGCAAGGACTTGGCTTTTTTGGCACTCGTCGATGTTGGACAACTCAAGTCCAAGCTGATTTTAATTGGTTCACGAGAGCGCGATCTTGCAACACGAGTATTTAATGGTGAGATTGTAGACGGTCTCATGGATCTCGGTGCTCGTGTTTCCCGCAAAAAGGAGTTCATTCCTCCCATCGAGGCAGCCATTAGTGCTGGCTGGGTGCCATCCAAGCTGCCCGAGGATGAAGCGCTCTCGTTAGATCCATCCGAGTTTGGCACTATTGCCATGGGTTACGTTGAGGGAGTCGGTTGCCAGCTGTTGCGCCAACCACCCGTTAAGCCACCTGTAAAACGCGTAAAAATCGATGCTGAATAGGTTTCCTAGCGTATGACAATGACACTGATTGATTTTTATGATGTTCGTGCACTCTAGCCTTAGATTTTGCCAATGATTGCATCTTATCGTTGAAGATGCAACAATCTCATGCTTCAATTAAATTGCTTCAGATCCATTCTACAAAGTCCTATAGCTGATTACTCCTAGTAGAGTCGTGGATTGAAACATAAAACGGGTTGTTACCCACTATTTTTACTAAGTCTACCCTGGATATCTTAAGGGTATGTCTAGAGGATAGGATGGATACAGTCACTTCTGGACAATTAGGTGGCATAATGTACACGAACGAGCTGAAATGGGAACGTAAGTCCTAAACACTAAGATAGGAGCGAGATACAAAAGATAATGAACAGACGACTCAGAGGAGGAAGCGAAATGCGGAACTCATAGGTTCGGTTGCGCTAACGTCGCTTCCTAGTCAAAACTATGCACGACACGAAACTGAAGTGCATACGCCGTAGTGGGAAGAATAAACTAAACTAAAATAAACTTGCGTGAAACGAAACCTGAGAATCGGGGAGGGGGGAGGGATGCACTGCCGTCATCCGACAACTGATACAAAAGGGATCACTAAGAGAAAGTGTGCCTAGAACCTAGAACACTCTACCAGTAAGTTCTACTGATGATAAAGGCCTTTGACTAGGTCCGTCACACAGCTAGCGTAGGGAGAATTCAGGTTGGAGGTACCTTCGGGAATGGCAGCGTCTGCTGAAAGACCGAGGGATAGATGATGTACACGAGGCGCATGGAGCTAGTGATGCCATCCATGGTTGGAGATACGCAAGTTGGAATCAGCGCTGGCGGGATTACAATTAGAGGCTTGATTGCAGGGAGGGTCGTCCAAGCTGTGTAGAGGGCACGATGCACGATGCTGTTGGCCTCAAAGATCGCCATGCGCGTAACCCAACAAACTATGCGGAGGATATACGTGCACCGGGGGTTACAGTGCACTACAAACGTGCACATCGTAACTTGTTAGCCCGTTTCTAGTGCTACCTGTGCACAGGGGCCCAGAGCTCCAATCCTAACACACGGAAGGATGTAGTAGGCGTCAGTGGTGGGCTACCAAACTCTTGACAGTGCCTTGTTGAACCGTGCAGCAAATGGAAATCTAAGTGAAGTGCGGCACCATAGGTTGTCGCGAGCGATAAACTCTTTGTCTCTTCCCCAAGCGGGGCCATTTGACGCGATGTGAGAGGTCCGAAACCAAAGCCAGTGTCGGAGGTCGACTGATAGGCTTTAGCTCGGTCGGCATCGGCTACAGTTGCCGGAACTGCTGGGTAGACATGAAGAACCCTATCAGATTCCGCGGAGCACGTAAAAACAAACGCGCTGTCAGACCCAGTGATACCAGGATGTGACGTCCAAGTTCGAGGTGCGAAGCCACCAAACAGTGTTCCTGAGGTATCGACAAGAACCAGGAGAGCTGGGCAGTTCTCAACATCCTCCGGTGACCTATCATCGCCACTTGATGTTGAGCGGGTATCAGAGTGTGAATCACGCCCACTTCCGAAGTTGACCTTGACTGCCTTACCTCGCCGTGACACGACACCGCGTCCGAATGTTTCGGCTGGATTTGAACCATCTGCGGCTGTACCACCAGCCATAATGCGCTTGAACGAAATAGCGCTCGATTGGATAAGTCTGTTGCGCATGGTATGGAAGTCTGCACCATCATCCAGCAGGGAGAAGACTCTTCGCCATGGCTTACTATGCCATCGCCGCGGCACAAATGCAATGAGCTGTTGAATCCACGAGAGGTCAACAACACTTGATTGAATTGCACCGGGTGAACCCAGGACTCGACCGACAGCTGTGACAAATCTGACTGGGGCTTGCAGAGTGGGTGGTAAGTACGGGACTTCGCCGCCAGAACCTGAGGGTACGACGATCAACGATGACTCCGTAACTGAGCGTGTATAGCTAACGCTGTCTTCATGTGCGCCGTCCGACCGCAGGCCTCTTTGAAGCTGTTCGACGGCTTCGGCAAGACGTGCTGCGGGGTCCTGTCGCTGTGTGTTGAGCATATCGGAAGCATCACCTTCGTTTTGCAAAAGCAGCTCAAAGTTGCGCTCTTCTTCGATGGTATCTTCAACGTCAAGCCCAGTCTCGTGGTCGAGCAACCAATCGGAGGATGGGTATCCGCTTACGATAGGAAGAGAGAGAATTAATGTTGTGTTGGGTCCCAAACCTTCAGGCATCTTTGACATAGCATGCAAGTATCGCGAACCTTGCGACCAGACGACGAATTCATTCGGATCTTCGCAAATGATATCAAGGGTTCTCTCCGATCCACCGGGACGTGTGTAAATCAACGAAAACGACAAGGACCTTAGGTGATGCTGAGGGTATCGAGCAAATGTCTTAGTCTCCTGACCAAATCGCACTTCAGTGACCCAATCCCACTTCACTTGACATTCCTCTACGGACTTGCTGCGCTTGTTGGAATGCCACTGGATCGCCTGGTTATCTGGGGTCAGCTCAAATCGGACCGTGTGTGGTGCACCCAATCGCCCGTACTTGATAAAGTATCCGCCACGCTGCATCACCTGTAGGACATCGATTTTCATTAGGGCTACATCATGCCCTTCTTCTAAAGTCTCAAGTGCTAAACCTTGTCCAGTCAGGACGGCAGATGTTGAAAGCAAAGCGGCTCGGCGCGAGCCCTTGGGTTTGGGATAGACTGGTGGGGCTCGCTTCGAGCTCTGGGATTGGCTGGATTGAGATGATGTACTGCTGTTTTGGGATTGAGATCCTGATACTCCTCCTACTACCCTCACCGGGGTTACGGGACTCCTTCGGAATGAGTCGCCTCCCAGTTCCAATTCATCATCAGCATCACTTGTCTTGGAGGAGCTGGTTCGGCTTGTGCGCGAATATGACAACTGGCGACGAGCGGTGACGAAGTCGCTGACTGAGAACGACGGCTTTACGCCGGAATGATCGATCGTTTCCCGTTCGAAGCTTGCGAGTCTGGAAGTTGTTTGGACGTGGACGAATGGCGCTTTCGTCGCCACGCCGAGATTATAGGCCACCTTCGGGAGGTTCATGAACATATTGTGTGACATAAGGTTTACAGACACCAATCTTTTCATACTTAACCTTAGATGTTCGTCGTCTTCAGGAATGGTGTCGATTGCATACGAAAGTTCGCGAGTGGGATTATCTGCCAGCTTCTGGCTTTGCTGCGCGTCTGACGCCGTTGCTGATGTGGCTATGGCCGCTGATATTGTTGCTGAAGCTGAATCTGTCGATGTCATACCTATGGAGCTCGTCGCATTATGGGTATTCTCTACTATTGTCACACCTTGATCTCGACTACTATCGGCTCCGTTGACTGGAGATCCGCACGTTGTAGATGTAGCTGTCTCCGTGGAGGAGGAGGGATGCGGAGACTCAGGGAATTGGTGGTTATGACACGGAGAGCTCGTCAGCGCTGCCATCTCAGTTTCAATCCCGGTTTGTTCAGAATCAACCTCGAGTTTGTCTCCCAGCTTCGTTGTAGCGCTTGCGGGACGCTGCGTAGGGGAGTCATTGTGCCCCGCTGCTGCCGCTGTTCCGACACCTCCGCCTTCGCGCCCGTCGGGCTGCTGCTGCGGAGGAGTGCTGGCCATTCGGTTCTGGAACACAGGAGTACACATTGCGAAACAAAAAACTGGTGAGAATCAAGCAAGGCGTTTGTCAGCGCGACGACAGATTGGTATCTGGGAAAGTTCTTGCATATAGACACATCGATACAAAGTCCCCACCCACCCGTACTCAGTCATGCGGAGCCACACGAACCGTCCCGGACGCAGTGGTAACCCTCGCTCACTATCGCTCACTAGTAACGACACAAGTCCAACGAGCCTTGTCGAGGAGACGCTGATCCAAGAGTAACCCGTTGAATCGCAAGATCAGCACCAAGGTAAGAGCCGCAGAGTACGTCTTGGGGCATCAATCACCCATCAGACACGCCCCGGCCCTCAGTGCACACGGCATCTCCGCCGAGATATTTCGAATCTTGCACCCAGTCCGTACGCCTGCACTTGTGCCCTGAAACGAGCGGAGGCGCATCACAGCTAGCAGCGACGTTTCGTGGTTCGTAGCAGGCAATGGCGATCCGCACCGTCGATGTCAGGCAGTTCGGGGCACCAAGACACCCACAGACGGGCTCAAAACGTGGTGCAGAGTGGAGTTTGGGACAAGATTCGAGTCCTGAGCGCGACGGCGTTTGGAAGGGGGCAGGAGTGCTAGACATCGCCTATGGCGTGGATGGATACGCATGGGGATGCTCCAGCTAATAAACTCGGTTGCACGCCAGAGCACTCATCCGATCCCGCGCTAGACGCATCCAAAGTTTCTCCTCTAGTGGCTTCGTTTCATTCATCGACGCGTATTTCCACGCCCCCGACTCGAGAAGCTCCGGAGGAGGGTGGATAGGATCAGGTTTCTGGACGATTTGCTCGATAGCATACAAGCTGGAATCGACGCGTGGCGTGGGCACTACACTCACAAAGCTTACAGGCACGGTGAACACCGCCAGAACAAGTCCCTGCAGTATTTTGAAGCTCCAGGCTGCGCTCTGAGAAGAGATTCGCACCTGGTTGGTGGTCCAGCGGAAGCAAGGTTCTTGCATTGTGCAGCCAGGGACGGGGGCACGCACGCCTCTGAGTTGAGAGAACTGGAGACCCACCTGCAGCGTACCATCTGTTATTTTCGCCAGCGTGAGGCTTCCTCAAACATAGGCAAATCTCGGAAATGAGCAGCGAAGTGTCTGAGGCCCCACCAAGACCTGAACCCAAGGAGCTCATGCAGAAGCAGGCCGGAGCGCGGGAAGATGAGACAGCACAAGGACGCGTCGAGAGGCACACTGCAGAAGCTGCGAAACCCGAGTCGGTGCGAGGACGGACTTATGGAAAGGGTCTCGTGTACGGACCACGCGTGGAGCGATTCAGGAAACCTGCTGCGCTAAACGGAGAGTCAGCAGGCGACACCAGTGGTCTACAAGACCAAGGCGATAGGGCAGATGAAACAAAATCAAGCGCTTCTGAGTGGTTCGAGATGCAGTTCTCCATCCACAAGGCTGAAGGCCTGGTCAAGCGAGAGGCTTGTGCGGTATTCCCAGAGCTAAGGGATGTAGTAAAGAAGCTGCAACGCGATCAAAGCACGTCGCGTGATGCGGAATCGGCGGACACTCTCTATGCAATAGCCACGATACAGCCATCCAAAGTCGATATGGTGGAATGGAGCAGTGAGAGCGCCGCAGAAAAGGATCGTTTGCTGGAGAATTTTGTTGGTTGGGCGACTGCATTCTGTGCGCGAATTAAGCAGCGATGCGATAGAACAGAGCCGGAAAGAGGAGATGATGCAGCGTCAACCATGACATTTGCCGATTTCGTTGAACCATGTTCTGGTCATCCTGGCCTGGGAACGCGGAGTTCGAGTATCTATTCTGAAGTCGACTCCATGCAGTTCCTCCTCAAGTATCCTGCGATCCAGGTCGCTCAATGCACTGTGATTTCCCATCCGATTTGGCGCACAAACATCTACCCTGCCACGCTCTTTGTTGTCGCCCCGCTGAATATCATAATAGGGACAATCGATAACATGTTGTTCCGAGAATCTTCACGCGAGCCGATGGAGTGAAACCCCCCGATAATGTATAGGCAGCAGGACGCTGTTGAGCTCCTGCCACGCACTACCTTAGACATACACATGATGCATACACACCAAAGGTCAAATGACGGAATCTATTGGGGAACCTAATTGGAGGCCTAACAAAGAACTTCGGATGCCGTGGCAAACCAAGCTTGTCGGCCCGTGACGCGTGTTAAAGGGAGGAATGCAACCAATTGAGATACGACTTGTTGTTACTCATCAACGGCGAGGCTGAATGTTGCGGATCTACGCAATCATCAACGAAGATACGAAAAAGGCATTAATAAACGGTTGAGAAATAAAACACGCATTTGAGAACGATGAGGAAATGATACGAAATGTGATGAAGTGAAGTGAGATCAAGTGAGGTGAAATAACGAGAAGGGAACGTATGAATGACTCAAAGCAGCATCAGTTGCGCTGAGAATTGTCTTAATCAGCACACTGAGTCTAATTGGAGTCGGTAGATAAGCAGGGCCATGTGTCAGACACATGTCCATAACATACATAGGGGAGCAGCTTGTGAGACATTGTCATGTCATCGCTGTGCAGACAGAGCTGGGCGCTCGGGGTCATGCCCACGATTCCGAGGTATCACAAATTGAACTTAATAGAGACCTGGCATCTGCGTGGGCACAGCAAATAAATACGAATTGTGGATAGCAGACTAACCATCCAAATGCGAGTTTAGCAGGGCCACAACACAGACGTTGCAAGGGGATGAGGAAGAGTAAGGAAAACAATGTTTCTACCGTTGATTCTGATATATCTGACTAGCGTCTAGGTATATTCGACAGGAGAGACGAATGTGTTTGAACGAAGAGGATAAACAGGGCGAAGATAGGGAGGGAAGGAACGTAGAGAAGAGGAAAGGAACGAAGAACAAAAAGCCATGAGAGAACGGGCGTCCTGTGTTGCGCAAGAGTTCGTAGTTCGACTTAGTATGGACAGAGAGAGTTGGATCCATGGGTATCCAAGCGTCGACGTTGCTTGCTCGGTAACGCCGGACAGCTACGGAACGAAGACTGAGTCGTAGTGGATGAGGGTGATGTTGTCTCAAGGATGAAAGGGACGCTGACGCATCGACTATTGATCAAACGAGTGAAAGACTAACTTGCGACAGAATAGCCTGAGTGAAAGGCTCGTGGAGCACGCAAATGCCAAGAGAACGTGGTCGTGCAGGTGGCATTGTCGACTTTCTCGGTGACGTATACGTAGATGTTATGATAAGAACTCGAGCAAACGACGAAGCGGAATGGATGCTGGATATGTGGTGAAGCGGCATCATCGGGAAGGTGAGCGACGCGTCGGACGTAGGTGAAAATGAAAGCATTCCTGACTAGCCGAGATGAGACTTGTCGATGCGTAACCTGCCAGATGCTTCGAGGGCGCGTGGTTCTTCGCGAGGACACGGACTGTTGGGGATGCTTTGTTGTTATGTCAGAGAAGTGATGAAACAAGGTATTGCACTGGACCCATGTATATGCGAGCGACGATGCGAACTTTATCACAATGGACTCTTCGCATTACTATGGCGACAGGCTGCTGGCCATTGGCCATTGGCCATTGGCAGGTAGCGACTGTCGACGAGGATCAGCGTTGCCACGCTTGTGTAGAGAACACGAGCTGACGTGACGATGTAGAAGCGTATTTCGACATGAAACTGCAAGAGTACGAAGCTAGCCGCCCTAGGCAAATAAGTAAGTTGATATGCAAACATGGGTGGGTGAGGCTATGATTCTTGCGCGAGCACGCATGCATGGATTAAGAAAAAACGGTTGCGTGTGGTGCGTAACTAAGAACAAACATCGAGAAAACAAGAGAAATTCGGGTTTGGTGCGAATCATTGAGTACTACAGCAGCACGAAGACCATTGTATAAATAAAGAGGAGGCAGTAGTGGGGTTGGGGAGTGGGGGGCGGGATCACCAAACGTTTAATACTATTTAAAGTGGAAAGGTAAGTTGCACTGAGAAGACGGATCGAAAAGACGCTGTTAAAGTGTCATAGCATACATGCCAAGAGCACAGCGAAAAGCGGGGGGAGGTGGACTATGGGAGGGCATCACGAAGATATTGAGGATTTCGTATTCTGACAAGGATGCGTAGCTGAATTCGAAAATGATACCGGTCTGTTCTAACGATTTCGACCTCCAGACTACTGGATGATCGATCAGCACATGCACTAGATGTTTGAGTGTGCACGGTGCGGAGGTTAGTTGAGTAAATACGGGCCGTTGGGACATTAAGCAAACACGAATTAAATATAGGGAATAAACACTTGTTGCGGGGATGAACATTTGCAGGGTAGGGTGATGGATACGATGGTCGGTCTGATGCACGAAGCACCGTGATCCGCCGCCCCATACATCAGATAGTCGAGGTCTGACAACAGGCGGCCACTGCCGATCATGATGGTGCTAGCTATGATCAACTGGGTCTGGGGTATAGGAGATTAGTAGGCGGCTGAAGAAGCCTGAACAGCAAAAGCGAAGTCCGTAACAAGAAGTAAGGGAGAACGTATGGACGTAAATCGAATGAGCGGAATCTCACCGATCGGCTTGAGCTATGTCAAATCGATTGTCAATGGAAACCTCGATCGAATCCTGGATTTCGCTTGGGTTGCGAAGATGTGCTACTAACGATACAATATGCGAATACCATGTTGAAGCTACTTAATATAATACGTAGGCTAGTCAAGCGTTTCGCCAACAAATTGCTAGGCTATGTTTGAAAGCGAGTGAACTCAACAGGCATTCGCCGCGGTCAATTTGATGACCTTATTGCAGAACAACCGAATCCGCTGCGACCGCTGGAACGGTTGGGACTGTGGGAACGGTTGCCGTAGTGGGTGCCACATTAACATTAACTACTGGATTAGGTGCTGGATTCGCAACCACAGTAGCGTCTGAGGGCGCAGGATGCTGAAGGATATTATACGCGGGTGCAATTACTGCAGGTGACGTATACGAAGCACCAGAAATCGCCTGATTGATCTGCATTGTTGCTTGCATAACATCAGCAGGTGTTCCAATCAGTGTAATGTGCCTCATGCCATTGAAGTCACCCTCAGTTCGTGAAGGGATACGGATCTCACACTTCGTCATGCTTCGAATGCGGCTAATGTTCGATCCTCGACGACCAATCAAGGAACCCACGTAGGCCTCTGGTATACTGATCACATGTTGAATCGTCTCAACCTCACCAGCATGATGGTCATGTGGCGCGGCGGCCGTCGCCATCAAGTTTGGATCAGAGAAGAGATAGCTTGTGAGAGGTGCACCACCTGCCGCCAAGCCAGGATGGCGGTAGGGATCGGCCGAACCTGGTTGAGCAAGGTTTTGCGCGGGCAAGAAGTTGGTGTGCGGAACAGAGTGCATATGTTGCTGTCGAATTGAGCCTGCACCACCACGGGGCTGTCGGCCCATTTGATGGCCATAAGCACCGATATGGGCAACAGCCTGAGTGTGGGGAGAGTGCATCAAGCCCTGCTGCTGATGAGGATAACCCATATTTCGTAGCATGCCATTGGGGTGAATTGTCGAGTTCGAAGCTGATGGCGTATATGCGATGCGGGGTCGCAACGCAGCCAACGCGCCGCCAGCACCACGAGCTGCACCGGCTGCAATGACGTTGGAGAGCAGCTGCGTAAGAATGTGAGTCAGTGCATCGAGGACACATGACAAAGCACCAGTGACCGTGACGGTCTTTTCTGTCGAGTTCTCCAAGGTCTGTGACGAAATCTTGATGTTGGCTCGGGTTTGCTCACGAGTCTGGGTAATAGTAGCTCCTGCCTGGCCAATAAGAGCACCAACAGCTGATGCAGAGACGAGAAGGGTGATCGAGACGTCAGGGTTTGTTGCAGGATCGATGGGAGTCGTGGCAGTAGTGGGAGCAGGGCCGGCTGCTTGGTTAGGCTCGTTGGTCAACGACTTTGCCTCTGCTGAATTGGACTGCGACGTAGCAGCTCCAGCTGCAGTGGCTGCGGCTCCGGAGGCCCCAGCTGCGGCTGCCGCTGGGTTCTGCGCTGCTCCTGTAGGGCTGATTGATGCCGCTCCAGCGGACGAAGCTGAAGCGCCAGCCGTAACATGGGCGTCTGTGTGAATAGGCTTGAGGTTCTCGACAATGCCATTACGGACTGCAGTTCGCTCCAGGATAAGTCTCAGCGCATATGTGATGCACGGGATAGTGCCACGCAGAGTTACAATACGCTTGTCTGCACCATTCACAAATGTTTCAACATTGACCTCCGCGCCGCTGTCGAAGGAATGAGATAAAGGGAGGAGAGGAAGTCGCTCGTGGTGAGTACAAGATACGGACGATTAGCCAGACATGTAGAAAAACGCAGAGTACCCATCTGCATAAAGACAGCGTACTGACGTCATTACACATAATTCGGTTGCTCGTAAAGTGCAGGGCAATGGTCATCAGGGCATGACCCACGCTTCTCAGGCATTCGGCCGACACGAGTCTCCAGTAAGCAATCTAGGCAGAGCGCTTCCGCGCCGATCCGAGATGAAACACATCTCCAGCACCCAAGAACGAGGAGCAGATGACGGTCTCTAACACTTCGCGGATCCTCGACTGTGGCCAAGCCAAAGCGAAAAGCAGGTGACAAGCGATTTGAAAATGTGACCTAGCGGGTCAGCATTTCCCTCCGGCTGCTGAGGAGGACGAGAATACCCCGGGACCAGAGCGCGCTAGCATACAGAGCACGGAGTTGGAAACTGGAATGCAATGCACTGGGGTGCGGGGGCCTAATGCCCATCGAGAAAACGCGATACGTACGAGGTTTGTCTGATCTCCTTGATGGTAGCACCGCCTCGACCGATCAACGAGCCGACGGACTTGCTATTGATGAGCAGTCGGATGGGCATGATCATGGTGTCAAGCACCTTATTTACTACACACGGGTGGAATATTTCATGAATTGCCACTTAGCATGGGGTCCAAAACGCGAGAAAACATGACAAACTAGCAAGCTTCGCACAAGTCACTGGACGTTGGGCCTTTGAACGCACCTTCTGAAGGAGTCTCCGCCATGGTTGACCAAAGATGGAGTCTAAATGGTGTATAACAGGGTTGTTAATCGTTCGCCACATGAATGTATTCACAATATTCACTCGCTCGCTCGGAAATCTGCAAAATACACCTTCTTGGATCAATATTTTTTTACCTGGCTGCATGGGGATTTCAGCCCCCCGTGCGTCGGAACCCGGGGTGTAAGAATACTCCTGGCCGTCCTATTTCTCCGACCTTCCCACTGGTGCGCCGGACGCGCACGCGCCCTGGGCAGGACGTCATTCTTCATGGACGCCCAGACCGCACGCGGAGAATGAAAGACGCGAATGAGGATGTGCGAGGCACGGAATCCGGGCCAGGACGGATACGGTTATTGCCGTCTCGGAGCTTGTTGAGAAGCCCTCGGAAGGAGGAGTTTAGGGGATAAAATGGGGTGTTGGAGCGGGTACTCGAAGTGTAAACCTATACGTTATGAAAGATCACACGGCAATGCATCGTACTTATGTTTTATCATCGCATCCCACTCGCGTCTAGGTACCCGAATCCGCTTCACACTAGGGGTTGCTTCCTTGTCAACCAGTCCTGGTGCCTTGTTTTGTGTAGATTACACGCATACTCGACCTGAGCCGAGCCGATCTGAGCCAATTCGAGTCGAGCCGAGCTGAGCTAAGCGTATTGCTACTACTGCACTGATAGAACATGTGGTCCCTCGTGCGAAGCAGAGCCACCGGAGCCGCATCTGCAGCCGCCAACTCCCTCGCGACCTCGCTCTCCCGCAGCGCAGGTGCCGCTGCTGCCGCCGTTCGGGCGCGTGCTATCGCAAGCGGTGTTGAGGGTACCAATTTCTTCCCTGCAAGTCGCCATCTCTTGGACCAGCTCCATAACAATTCTACGGTATGTACCCTGACGAGTAGAGGTAGCCTCTCACTCCGATATGTCGTGTGTCATCTGCGCTTGCCATGTCCCGTGTGACGTGTGGACTTATTATCGAGGTCTCGTGTGGTGAGACCAGCAGTCTTGGTGTAGATGTAATAGGAGTTACTGAGGGTCAGGTTACTACGCGACGTGGATCAGAGCGTAACCGATGTGAGTGATGCCGGCTAGTTGACAAGCTCGTGTAAGGCGTCGCTGCTTAAACGAGTGATGCCTCTCACAACCGAGGTTCAACCCCAGCAGCGAGTTCTAACCCCCCTGTGTTGTTATTCCGAAGAACAAGACAACCCATAATAACCAATGCTTGGAAACTCCCCTCTCTTTCTCTCGTCCCCGTCATTGGCGTTATCGTGGCTCCACACTATGTTGTGTTGTTTTATGCTGTGTTGTACCGTGCTACATTGTGTTGTCTTCATGCGGACCCACCATCGCACGCACTAATCCCCTTCGCCACTGTCCTCGCTGCCGACAACGAATGCATCGCATGCACACGCCACCCCATCTGAACGACTTACACGCTGCACACCATTTCCCATTTGCATCGCGTACAGGGATCAAAGCGCTTCTTTGGATCAAGCACACACGGACATGGTTCATCGGGATCATCTTCATCCTCCGGCAACTCTCACGGTCGCAAGCAGCGCGTGTTCCCCAGCTTCAACTTCCTAACGCTCGCCATCTTGACTGGTGCTCTTGCTACGTCGCTCCCCCGAGATGAGAAGGCTGATTACCACGATGCTGTTGCACGTGCTCGAACTCATGCAGAATCCCATGAGGTCATTCGCAACCATATCGCTCGGGTGAACCCCGCAAACAGCGCCGTCAGTGACCAGGTCGCCTCCGTCTTCGGATTCGACACCTACGTTGAATCTCCCGAGGAGGAGGCAGAACGCCGTGCAGCAGAGCAAGCGTACATTGAGAAGCTCCGAAAGAGATGGTACCGCTATTTGGAGTCAGGCTCCTCTTCTGGTGCTACCAATGCAGCCGTCTCAGAGCAAGTCGAAGAAGCCGAGACTATCCAGTTGGAGAGTGTCCCTGCAGTTGAGTCCGCCGCGGCTAATGCCACTGTTGAGGCACCTGCGGTTGAGGACAGCTCGGCAGTAATCAACCTTGAGACAGACGGAGCTGCATTCGTTGTTACTCCTTCTGACCTCGCCAGCGGCGACTGGGTTGTTGTCACACTCCCTGACTCAACCATGAACATCTGCTTGGAAAAGGACAATGTTGGCAAGTATTCGCCTGAGCAATTCCAGTCTTTCAATGTTGTTGGTGTTCTCTTCGATGGTCAGGGTAACGCTATTCCAGTGTGCCGTCCTGGCCCCGATGCAGAGGTTACTTCTAAGGTCGAGGCTGTTGCTGTCGAAGCACCTGCCGAATCCGCAGCACCAGTTGTCTCTTCAGAGGACGACTTACTTCCTGTTGTCGCGTTTGTTGACTCCATTCCTGGAATGGAGGAGTTTGCTAACGCGCCTGAGGTTGTGAAGGTTGAGGCTGTTGAATCCAAGCCTGTGGACGCTGTAGCAAGCACCGCCCCCACTGCACCGGCAACCGACTTGGCTGGCGTCCCTCCACCGATCAAGACTCTTGAGGACGGCCTTGCGGCACTCACTGCGTTGATTGCATCTAAGACTACTGCATCGGCTGCCACCGACGCACCCAAGGAGGCCAAGGAGGCGCCCCAACCTCAAGAAACTCCTGCGACTTCGGAGGCTGCTCCTGCGACATGCCCGGTTGTTCCTTCATCTCAGCCGCAGCAGGATGAGCCCGTTGTCGCGGCACCCGAGGGTGTCCCCCAACCCGTGGTTGCTGAGACCGTTCAGGTCTGCCCAGTCGTTATCGTCGATGAGAAGCCCGCAGAAGAGCCTCATCAGGTGACTGAGGAAGTCGTTGTTGCTGCGCCCGTTGTGGTCCTTGCAGAGGAGCCTGAAGCTTCTGTTGAGGAGGAAGAGCCCAAGAAGGTCTTCCGCTTCGATGGCCATGGACATGTTCTGGGCCCTCAGGAACCGCCGAAGCGCAAGGGTGGCTTCTCGCTTTTTGGACGCTCAGAAGGAACGGGACAGTTCGCCCACCACTTCGAGCCTGTCGCAGCTCCTGCAGCTCCTGCAGCTCCTGCAGCTCAGAAGTCTGAGGAGACTCAAGAAAAATCAGTCCCTGAAACTCAGGCTCCAACTGCGTCTATTGCACCCGTAGCAGAGCCTGAGGCCAAGGTTGCTGTTGCTGCCGCTGTTGCCGCAGCACAGCAGGCTGCCATCTCCGCCTCGCTAGCCGAGGAGCTTGACGAGGAGCGTGAGCAGGACTTGACGTTGGATACCGACGTCAAGGAGGTTGACGAGCGCAGTCTTGTTGACCAGGTCTCGAGCTCAACTTCCAACCTCCGCATTTTCGGTGGAAATGGTAATCAGGTCCTTGCAGCCGAGGTGTGCTCTGCGTTGAATCTTCAATTGGGACGTGCGGACGTCGCTCAGTACGCCGACGGTGAGGTTGCTGTCCAAGTTCAAGAAAATGTACGTGGCAAAGATTGCTATGTTATCCAATCGCTCTGTGGTCCTAATCCAAATAATCAACTCATGGAACTTTTGCTTCTTGTCTCTACCCTTCGCAGAGCGTCCGCGAATAGGATCACTGCCGTGATTCCCTACTTCGCTTATGCTCGTCAACTTGACGCGAATACCGTGAACCGACCCAATATTGCCGCTGCCGACATTGCCATTATGCTGGAGACTATGGGCGTTGATCAGGTGATCACTGTTGACCTTCACCGACCCGAGGTCGTTGGCTTCTTTGAGAAGACTCCAGTTGAAAACCTCGATACCCAATCTGCTGCTATCCCATACCTGCTGGACTCAAAGGATCTCAGGTCCCGACCAACAGCGGTTGTTGCACCCATTGGAAACACCGTAAAGCGCGCTGTCAAATTCCGTAATGCGCTTGCCCGTGAAGGAGTCGACGTCTCGATGTGCTTCAGCTATCCTACGAAGCAGGGCCGTGGTGTAGGACATGATGATCAGCACCACTCTGACCTCAGCACCTCGGCTGATAAGATTGAGATCCTTGGTAACGTGAAGGGTCGCGATGCGATCATCGTGGACGACATGATTGACTCTGCCTCACGAGTGTGCTCGGTGTCAGGAGCGCTGAAGAGCCAGGGTGCTAAGCGAGTCTTTGCGTACGCCACTCACGGTCTGTTCACAGGCGACGCACTCAAGCGTATTGAAGATAGTCCCTTGAAGGAGGTTGTTGTGTTCAACACCGTACCCGTTCCCGCGAATAAGCGTGTCACGAGTCGTGTGCGACAACTATCTGCAGCCCCTTTGATCGCAGAAACCATTCGAAGAATCAATGAGAACAAGGGTACCTCAGATCTCGTCCATAACATCGCAGAGTACAGCTAGCGAATTTATTGTTCGCAATGAAAACAAAAAGAACGAGATTGTGTGGATCCAACAATGAGCTATTAGTCCAAAGTAATCGCACGCCAGAAGCTAGGAAACAAGTTAATATACAAGGTATATGTAGATGCTTCTGTAGTTTCATTCCCATCCTTGCAATACAACCACACGCTGTTTCTTTAAGCACCTGGCTAGCGTACGAAAAGAAAACATACTTAGTTCTCTCCTGCATTCACTGCGTCAACTAGTTCCTGCAACTGAAGAACTCGAGAGAATGACTGTGACTCGTGGTTGAGCAGTGTTGTCAGGCTGCGATGTGCAGCCTGCAGTTGTTCGCCAATCTTTTCGAGGCTCTGAGCCTTGGGTGCTTCGACGTTCTCCCAAGTTCTTGTAGTCCTGGCTTCAAGAATAGATGCACCTTTCTTAGTCGCCAACACATCCGCGCAGTAGCCGTCTGGATTTGCGAGCAGGGCGACGACGTCACCGCCCATGGCCTCGAATCCCTTTACCAAAGCTGCCACCTGCTGCTGGAGTTCGTTGATCGTCGAGGCAAGCTCCGTCTGGTGGGATTCAGCTTGCTGAAGTGCTGCGGTGCTCGTCTTAAGCCGGGCAAGCAGTTCGTTGCGCTCAACCTCTTCCACCTCACGAAGTTCGTTTGCATGCTGAAGATCTAACTCAAGCTGTTCCATCCTCGCTCGAGCCTGCTTGAGCTCTGTTTCGGCCTGTTCTCGCCTTTCTGTCTCCCGGGCGAGCTGCGCCATAAGTCGTTCATTTTCTTTCTTGAGAGCCTCTAGCTGTGCTTTCTCTGCTTCGCGTTCGCGCTCCGCCTCTTTGTTCCTGAGATGCGTTGTGCTGCTGAGCGTGCTGCGAGTTGTGTGATGGGTGTCGACTGAACGACTCAGCGTGCTGCGAGTGCTCATTAGGATCAGTGCAAGAGTTTCTTTTGAGATGCGTTTGTTGTAACCGTAGACGGATCAATAGACGGCACTAGATTATGCTTTGATTATTGCCACTCGACTGGCTCAGTAGCACTCGTACGTTCGGAGAAGTTCTCTGCTTCTCTACCACGGTGTATATTCGGGTCCGAGACGGGGAGTTGGCCTAGAACGCGACAAGATCCGGTGAGATTTACCTTTACGTGAGGGGCGTTGGTTGATCATGTGCCACCCAGCTGGACTCAGCCCATTACTCGTGTTTGTGTTTCGTTCGCTCGAGCGTCGCAGTTGTTTTTCGCTCCAGCAGCAATAACCACATGGGTCAGTCGCAGTCCAATGTGTTACAAACGAAGATCCACACGTGGCTCACTCAGCCACGACGTGATCCTGCCGAGTGCACGCCTTGCCCGCGCTCTGCAATCACTCTGGTGCTGCGGTCCTTGCTAGCCGTTACGAATGTTCAAGCGGTGCGTTTTAACCCGATGCGGCTAAAATCCGACTGGCAGTCGAATTTCGGACCAAGAGCTCAGACGAAATGAACAGTGTAGCGCAACAAGGGGCAGTGTGGTAACGCAGTGTATGTTAGCATTCGACGTGTGACTGGGTGCTAGGTCAGCCTTCGCATTCAATCCAAGTCAGATTGATATAATTCTGTGCATATTCGCCTCCAATCTGATTTACACTTCAACTTAAGCTCGCTTGGCAAAGACTGCGAGATATCTTGCGCACCACTGCCATTGTGGCACCGTCCTCATCACGACCCAATTGCCACCAACCCACCCAACGAACAGAACCTAGAGAAGCTCTGGCATCCGAGCCGCCGACCTAATCTACGGCAAGGAACCGCGAGTAACGGTAGTCACAATTGTGCATCTCGCCTTGGAAACCGGCCGGCGTGCCCGCAGCTGGCACGGCAGTTAGCGTCTCTGATAGCAACTGTCATGGAAGCCACCACGCCTTACTCCAGTGTCCATTGGCTGGGTCGCAGGCTCGAGACAGAGCACAACTTTCTCTGGGCGATTGCCCTGGATCACTGGCTCAGCCAGGTGGTCGTGCATGAGACGCTGCTGAGAAAGGGGACGGCAAGCATTGAGCAGCTTGAGTGCTTTGTGCGTGAGTTTCGGAGCCGGCACTGGCATGCCCTTCGTCCTCTTCAACAAGCCCAACCTTTGGAACCAGTTCGCACCACGACGAGTAGCGTGCAGTCGAACCATGGGGAGGAAGCCGCAACGCTAAGAGAACGCCTGAGGGACTACTTTAACTTGCATTCAGGTCAGAGTGTCATACGGGATGCACTTAAAGGGCTAGTTCGTGTCATCGATTTGCACAAGCTGAACCTGGATCAAGAATTGCTTCCTACACTTGGCGACCTGGTGGCTTGCTTGCCAACACCCTGCTTTATCATTCTTGCGGCGTCGAATCTCGGCGACAGCGGTGCAGCTATTCTGGCTCAGCATGTGATCCCTCGCCTAGCGACCAAGTCTGCCTATCCTGCACAATGGCTACCTGACCGTCCGGTAGTCGCAGCGAGCACAAGCACGAGGTCATTACAACCTCAGCCAGAAGTGCCCGAAATGTATGATCGAGCAATGTCACGCTCATCGTTCCTTCTTCTCAGGATCATGGACTACCCCTATGCGCCACAGCTTCGCCCAAATCTCCTGCTAGATCTGCGGTGCAATGGATTTTCACCGGAAGGCTTTACTTCGATCGCTGAGGCAATTACTCAAGTCGCAAAGAAGTACTCTCAAGGCTACCTCGGCGGCAGTAGCCATAACGCCGGAGTCTCCGGCGTTATCAGTCTAGACCTTGGCAATCTGCCATTTGCAAAAACCGAGAGGTTGAAGCCTAATCTAATGGGGCAAAAGGGTGCGGCCGCGCTCATCTCATTGCTGAAAGCTGACTCTTCACTGAGATCTCTAGGCTTAGGGCATGTAGGAACCGCTGGTTTTGACCTGCTTGCATCGAGTAAGCCATGGAAATTACCGCATTGCAGACTTGAAGAACTTGATGTCAGCTCGAATAGGTTACCAGAGGCTACGTTCACCGAGCTGTTGCGTGCTTTGCTCCCAGAGGATGCTGGAACACAATGGGACCAATATGTTACCGCATATGCCGCAGACAAAGGAGCGAAAATCAACTTGCCTCGAGACCAACGACAACCAAAGACCGATTCTGAGCGAGTTCAAATGGGCGCGAGTACACACCGGCAGAGAGGAATTCGTCGGCTCAATCTATCCCATAATCCATTCCGCTCGGCCCCAGCTTGTGAAGCATTGTGCGCGCTAATCGCGCTGAGTCCTACTCTTACATCATTGAACCTGTCTCACTGTGGAATTTCACCTGCCACTCACTCCAATGCCTCTCTCAGCAGTAGTCTTGTCGCATGTAACGCGTCAATGGGGCACCACTTCGTGAGGTTACCTCACAAACGCCTTGCAGAAGCCGCTAGCCGAACGTTGGCTGAGTCACAGTCCGCTCTTGAGAGTGTGTCTACGTATAGCTTCTTTACTCAGTTCGCTGCGGCACTCACCTCGACGCGAAGTGCCCTTAGGTCACTGAATCTCAGCGGAAATCCGCTCACAGCCTTAGGTTTGGGCCCAATTGCAGCTGCACTTCCCTTCTCTCGCATCCAGGTGCTGAACCTAAAGAACTGTGCAGTTTCACTGAATCCAAACCCGCAAGCGAATCGCCTTCAAGCCCAGCGCGCGTCAAGCCACGGAGCTGAGTCAAATACCCCTGCAGAGTCCTCAAGTCCTCATCATGCCACGGAATTTGTCCCGGGCTCGCGAGATACTGCGTGGATGGACAAACAAGCACATATCAACTCCGAAGAGTACGTTCCGATCTCGGTTGGAAGCACCTCCCATGACATCCAGAATGCAGCGCACGCCAATCGTCTTTCAAGTAACGCTAGCGCCTACGGGGGGAACGCTGCAGCGTCGCATAGTGCAGGCTCGCATTCCTCAGATCCGAATTCAGATGGAACAAGTGCAATGCCGTGGGAAACCTTGGCAGACTACGGCCGCGCGGCGACTGACCACAAGTCGACGCCTCAAGCTCATGTCGAAGCATTCCAGAACTTCTGCTTCGCTTTGATGCAATCCTCAAACTTGTCTCAACTGTCCCTCGCATGCAACGAGCTCGGAGACTTGGGTGCCACAATGATCGCCACTGCTCTCCTTCATGGTCCCACAAATCCCCTATTCGCAGAAGTTCGCGAGGTCTTGGAAGAGCAGACTTTGATCAACGCTGCACGCTCCGAGGCTCTAACAGCGCTCACCTACGAGCCCTTAAATGGAGGTATCAGTGTCCCAGATGGTGCTCCAAATTCTCGGTTCGCAGAGGCAGATACGGGAAGTGCGTTGGCCCTGCTCTTGGAGCGCGGTCCCTTTTCAAGCTTGAAGCCTATTCACCCATACTTGCAGGGCTCTACTCCCCCCAACGGTTTCACGTTAGATGTTAATTCAGTTTTTTCTAAGCGGCTGCTTGAGGAGACTCCGGATACCACCAAGGATGTTCAGCAGGTTAGCCAACGCAGTGATGATGAAGACTTAGACGTTGAAGCTGTCCTGGCTCTGGCACGGCAGAGTGGGTCAATCCTTTCGGAGTCTTCGGCGATGTTGTCACGGTTTGCAGGCACTCAGAAGGCAGTCCAGGCGTTCACTAATTTCCTAGTGGGACTGGTCCTAGGCCATGATGAAGTAACTGACCATGATCCAAGCCAGTTAAACGAGCCTGGGCTTCTCACTAACGAAAGGGATTCGTCTTTTAATGAGCCACCTTGCAGCACACTTCATGATCCTGATATCCTAACCTTGAGGGCTGAGAGTGGAAATGAAATTGTGAGCTTCTCTCCCTTTACGAATGGATTCCTGGATCGGCATGAGGTGGGTGAAGAAGATAATCTAACTGAGGGTCTTCCGAAGTTCCGCAGTGGTATTACGAGACTCAATCTTTCTCAAACCGGAATCGGAGATATGGGAGCAAAGGCATTTACGAGTTTATTAATTGGTCGGACGACGCTCCAGTTGCTCGATCTGAGCTCCAACTTCATCTCAACGTCGGTCGTGGAGGCGTGGACTGTCGCCAAGTCACTCTCAGTTGCCGCGAGCGAAGCGAGACTGCAGAAGCACACGCTATTTAACGCAGACATCAAATTTGTCCGTGCGCTTCTGATCTCTGAGCTCAAGCGCTATGCCAAGGTCATCATCTCAGAAGTTGCGCGCGAAAAGTCGACGGTGAGCTCCTTAAGTCCAGCTGAGAGCTCTCAGTTTGCTGCTAAAATGGTTGCCGCTATCACCGCCCTCCCACAACTCGCTCGATTTCTCTTGTTTTCATGCGAGCCATCCCTCAACCTAGCCCCTGCGTTATACAACATTCAGGACCAGAAGAGTGAATGGCAATGCACTGCAGCTAAGGTCCACGCATTAAGCGCAATGCTTGGTTGGTATAGTTTGGATGAGTATCTCTCTCTTCCAGTTCAAGTAGAGATCCCCAAGTGCTCGTCCCAGCTCAGCGCTTTGGTCTCATTTTTCCGTCGAGTTCAAGACCGCGTTTTTGTAGAACATCCCGAAGATGGTACGAAAAAGGATTCGCAACGACCTCAAAATTATGCGTTTGCGGTGTTTGATCCTGTCAGCACAACAGAAAGGACTGACTATCCTGTCCGGTCCAGTCCTGAAGCCTGTGTGAGAACGGAACTTCCAATTACCCGAGCACGACTTGCGATGGAAAGGTCACGATTCTTTATCCGACGGTTGTGTACCTCACGGTCGAACTCAGAACTCTTTAGCATCAAGATGGTGGACCTCACATTCAACTCCGCGTCAGCTAATGTCATCAATAAGTTTCACACGCAATTCCTCGAGAGTGCGAATCGTGCGGAGCTGATTCGCCTGCGCGAATTGCGCAATGGTTCAGAACTTACCTTGGCGGCACAGTCTGAGTATTCGGTACGACTCACAGAAGCCATCAAGCGCAGAGAGTGCCGGCTTCAGAAGGTGTTAGATGAGGAGAAACGCATCCGCCAAGAATATGAAGACGCTGCAAGGTTGGCGGAGGAAGAACTAGCCGGGCTTCGACGCACGCTGGCTGAAGCTCAAGCACGAAAGCAGGAGCTGCTGAATCACCTCGAAAGGATCTGGGATGGAGCAAATGATGAGGACTCAAACCACAGTCAGCCTCTCGGAGAATTCGATGAGGCAGCTGGTCCTCTTCCCGCAGAACTCCAGTCTCTCAGTTTGATCGAACGACGTCTCTTCGTATCCCTCGGACCAGAACCATGGAACCGTTTGGTTTCAGCTGCTCGCTCCTTGGAATCTTCAAGGACCGACCACGCCAATGACTTGACTGAGTTGCGGCTGAAGGTTACTGAACTTGAGCGCATTAAGTTGGAAGAGGACTCGACACGCGAGCAACTACTTAATGAACTGCGAGATGCCGAAACCGAACGAGCTGCATCGGTTCGCGTACTGGCTGATACTGTGAAGACTATCGAGAGCTGGTGCTCATGGTGTATTCGCTCGTATGTTACGATTGCCACGCTTCCTCGAGACATGTTGGCTCCAAAGTACCGTGAAATCCGCGATGCCATCGATGTGTACCAGTTAAGCCTTAGCTTGGCCTCAGGGATTTCAAATCGCTTGACGCACACGCCTCTGAGTTCAAGAATGACACCAGCCATATCCCCTAGTTCAAGACCATTCGTGGCCAATTCGTCGCAAGGACCAATTTTCAATCTCCGACAAGCCTTGGACTTTAGCTACAACACTCTGCAATCGATAGCATCTGCCGAAGTATCCGCGCAACAGCAGCAACAGCCGTCCCGAGATCTGCGCCGACTTATCTACGAGCTCGCGGGCTCGATTCAGGGTATGGTAAGACGATATGTGATAAACCGATGCCAGCGACGAACAGTCCTAAGGAGAAAGGCCTTCCATCGCTACCAATATTGGGCATCTTCTCCTCTTGTCACCTCAGGCGATCAAACGGCTCGGAAGCGCAAGGACGAAGTAGGCATTCAACGTCCTCCAACGCAACGAAGTATGCTTTCCGGCAATCCATTCTTGCGTTCTCTGGCGTCAGAAAATTCACCCTTAGTACAAGCCGCGGTCACTTCGCCCGTGGTGTATCCACCGTTTGTTGCTGCTCTGGCAGCGATTGCAGCGAGAGCTGCGGGACTCCAGCAAGTAGGAGCACTATCGCACCCTCCACGCTCAAGCGCGCCCTTCTTTGCCCTGAGTGATCATGCTCTCCATGATTCGGCCAGTGGTAGTTTAGATCAGGCCCCCACTAATTCTGGACAGGCTTCACCGGGGTCAATGAGCGAAGCTTCATCTACCAATGGAGCAGATGATACTGGTGATCCAAATGCTAACGCACGCTTCAAAAACCCTCTCTTCGGGCCGAACCTGGGTCCAGTGATGGCAGGTGTACTTAGAGCCACGTCAGTTGCTGCCATGCTCCCCCCGCCGAAACGGACGAATACCCAGCGTGCTCTGCCTCAAGCTGGGACTGCGTTTGCTGCGAGATCACAATTGGGTCTCCCAACTTCGATTCTCAATATGCTCAACGCAGCACCTGAGCAGAATGAAATGGGCGCTGGAGCTGCGCTATATGTGAATCGAAATACGCTTAGCAACTCCTTCCTATCCATTTCGTTGGCGGTAGAATCCTCACCACAGCCTGAAGTCAGCCATTTGCAAACGCCACGTCGCGAATTCGGTAATCCTCGTGTGCGCGATGCGCCTCACGCTTCGAAATCCCACGCGCAGGAATCCAATACTGCTTCTCAATTGTCACAGAACCAACTGTTGTCGCCTCTTGAAGCCCTCTTCTTTTCCAACCAAGCTAGCGGAGACCACTGCCGAGCAGATTCGCAAACTTATCTTCACATGGACTGGACTCCCCTTGATACTGCCCTTGAAGCTCTCCGTAGAATTCTTGTAGCAGCGATTGTAAGAGATTCAGTGAATGACCTGAGGCTTGATGATTTGAGAATCCTCTCGCCAGATGCAACTGGAGGGAGTAACCAGTCCTCCGAAGCGTCTCAGACCGCTACCACTACTGCATTACCGTCACCTGGCCCAGGAGCTTCGTCAGGCACCACGTCCAGCGCAGTACACTCCCAGGAGTTACGGCACACTACTGCAGACCATCGCCATCCTGTGGAAGCCCGATTCAACTTTGCAAATAGCGCCACCGCCGTAGGACAAATTACCGCTTTAACGAACTTCGTAGCCAGTGCATGTCGAGACCAACATTACGTCCAGAAAGGTGTGAAGAACACAATGAACTCGCCACTGGTTCCGTCACTCGCCGCAGTTGATGACTTTGAAGATCACGCCGTCTTAGCTCTGCTAAACAAGCCCCAGGCATTTTATTTTTTCATTAACGCTGTCCTCGTCACAATGTCTGGGTTGCTTGTCGCTGGAATGGCGCGACCACCTGGTGACATTCGAACTGGATCGGTGGCACAGCAATCACAACATGTACCCAATGAAATCCGTGAGAAGAACTCATCCCCGACTCCTTCGGTAGCAATCGAGAATGTTTGGAAGTCATACGCTCAACCCCCGCTGCCGATTGTACTGCCGGCTATCCTTTCTACTCCAATCAAGCCGACATTGACACGAGCTGAAAGGCAGCTCTTGCTAACAGAGAGGTTAGAGGCGCATGAAATCCCTACGGTAACAAGATTCGTGGGCACGCAGCTCCGCCCAGGTAAAACTCTTATTAGTTCAGTGTCTACTCCAGGTGCATCACATCATGCAAATGATAGTGCGAAGAGCCTTTTACGCGCAGCATCACTTTGTCGACCACGTCCATCGCAACCCATTACGCTTTTCGTTGACGTGGTGACTTCCCAGGAGCAGCTTGGACATCACATTGTCATGAGGGTATCTGATCCTAGTGAGACTGATACCCTTGCTGAGATGCCAGAGTTCGATAGATTACTACTCACGGCTCCACGTGTCCTGGCCGCAGCACCCGTAAAACTTGATCTGAACCTTCCTCTAGCTGTACTCTTTGCTCAGCATAGATTCATAACGGGAGGTAAGTTGCTAGTCCAATTTGAGGACAGACCCGATGCGGGGCAGGGATCTGCTTCGGTTTCAGACAACAGCGCGGCTTCACTATTCCACAGCGCCTGGCAGAGTGCTTATACCGTAGCGAGCACCAGAGATATGGTAAATCTGCGTCGTACCATTAGCAACCTCGTGGAAGCTGGGCAAAGGTGCATGAACGTGATCGCAAAGCGTGGAAACACGGTAACATCAGAGTCGCTGCTAGATTGGGACATCCACGAGAGTGGCTCTTCAGCTGCAGGAGAAGCTGCCGACCAATCTGCCTCGCAGACGCCTCACCCAAGCGTGACGAAAGACCGATTAGCTCAGCTCGCAAGTCCAAAGCTGAGCCGAAAGCCCACCCAATCCAAAAACGATCTGGAGCGTCAACGTCTTGCTGCATGTTCAAAACTTCGGCAACAGACTGCTCAGGCAATTATGTCAGCACCCAAGGCGATCCCTCAGCGGCCTACATCGTTGTGGCCAACAGGGTTAGCAGGCCGCATCACCCTCGCAATGCCCAAAGAGCTTGGTTCATCGCCCGCTTCTTCGCTAAATTTATCGACTCCTGCGAATCGCTCCGTGGTATACGGCGCCTACCATGAAACAGCTATGGGTTGGACCGGGATCTCCAAGTCGAGTGATCAACCTTCCGTGCCAACCTTGCCACCATTGCCCACGTCGCTGCAAAACCCGGTATCGACTTCTGGCGTAGATTCACCGCCCCCAGCACCGCGGTTGACCAAGCCTGGGTTCGCTCCGCCACCGCTCAATGTATCATCAGAATTAGAAGACTGGCTAAGACCGGCTTCTCAAGTGCTGTTACCATTGATCATGGCGCGCCTCTCTCCTCCTCAGCATGGAGATGCTTCGGCGCAGATGCCAACCGTGAAAGCATTATATTACTTGCCACCACCGCACATGGCACCAGCTACCGCACTCGACATTGCTCCTCCGCTGGAGTTGGTTACATTGGCCTTCCAGACCGATTCTTCCCGTCATCAGCTCGTAGCAGCACTTCAGGCGACTCCTGTCATTGAAGAAGACCCAACTAATTTGGACGAGGGACGAGTAATCGAGTGTCTTACATCTGGGTTTGCCCTTTGCTTACCCACAAATTCAACGTCAGGTCAAGCGGTAGCCTCACTGGTTCATCATTCAGGAGTGAAGGTAGATACCAAGGCCACAGTAGGCTTGTCTCCGACCCCAACCCTTCTACAGCTGATGCCAGTGTCATTTTTCGTCAAAGACCAAAAGCCGACACGACCTGTGGACTTGCGTCCTTCAAATGAGATTCAATCTTTCAACGTTCTCGATCCCCACCTGACAAAGGCTGGGAAGCTTCAAGATTACAACGATTTCCAGCAGGGATTGCTTGGGATGCTGCCTGCTTCTGAGCGCGATTTGGTCACTCAGTACATCCGTTCAACGATAACATTGAGTCCTGCAACTGTATGGCCAGCGTTATGGACCCGACTCTCTGGCACTACTCATAGTTCGAAATCGGAGAGTGCAAACACAAAGATCAACGCAGCTCCCGTGTATAACACTGTTGTCTACTACGTGCGACCAGCGGCCTGGGCTAATGAAGCAATTCATCTGTTTGTGCCAAGATTTGACAAGCTGTGGGAGCAAATGCAGCCCTCACAGCAGGAACAGCGGAGTGAAGATAGTCGACCTGATCAAGTGATCGCTGACCTGGGGAATTCGATCCGCTCTCTCTTGGTCAACACGCTCTCTCTAGCCTACTTCCCCGTGAGCAGTGAAGCCGACGCAGACGCTGCCCTCGATTTGGCGAGGCTGCTTTTCACATATAGTGAGGATCTTAAGCACAGCCGCGTAGATTCTCCTGAGCTTCCAGAACCGTTCGCTGAGTCCAAGGCATCAGCACCTCTGCAGCTTCGAGCGTTTGGTTCTAGCCCGTTGCTTCTTCACAAAAAATTCCCCTTACTTACGTCCTACACGCTTGTCAATATGATGTTTAACGAATCTTCGAACCAAGTACGGTTACCGAAAAGACCTACAACCTCTGAGGCCTCTTCAAAGGGAACAAGTGATGGACTCGACGCCATTTCCCAGAGCCTCACCCACCACTCCCTTGTGCTGTCTCCTGCTCACATGTTCAGTGCAGTTGAGAAGACTCTCTCTCAGCTGGTTCTTAACGAGATGCGTTTACAAGAGAACATTCTTAAACTACTCTGTCTTCCAGCCACACTCGATCTTGCCCTCCGCCAGAAGCAGCGAGAGCAAGAGCTTCGTGAGAAGCAACGAGAAAAGGAGAAACGCGAGAAAGTTTACTCAAGAGAGAAGGACAAAGAGAAAGACAAATCGAGGGAAGCCGTTAGAACATCACGACTAACGCTAATGCCAGAGAGGGACAGGGGCATTGAGCCTCCTCCCGATGCTTCTGATAGTCGAGAATCTGCGGTAAGCCAGCACCCACCCTCACCGAGAGATTCTCATCGAGTGCCTTCTGGAAACAAAGTGCAACTCGGACAAAGTGACGTGGGCGCAACTCATTCGGCTAGTGAATCAAGCACTTCAGACTTCGAGTTGGACGATGACGATGATGCCAGTACGGACGAGGACAGTGCAGAATCCGAAGAGGACCAGGACACGGCTGAACTTAGAGAGCATGGCACAAATGCACTTAAACATGCAGAGGATGGTGTCAAAAAGGGTCCGACAGATGAGAAAAAATCTAGTACTACCGATCTGCGTTCTCTTGCAACGGCACGCAACAAGGCGGTGAACGCAGCCCGACAGAAAGCGGAAACAATGGTCGCAGCTCGCCGAGAGGCGCTACTACAGGCTGATGAAGAGCGAGAAAAAGAGCGAGCAAGACGGCTTGCTCAGTTGGCAGAAGAGCGAGAGCGTAAACTGCAAGAAGCTCGTATGAGAAAGGCGGAGCGTGAGGCACGCTATCTTGAACGAAAACAAAAACTCATGGAGGAGGCCATGCAGCAAGAAGCTAAACTGGCTTCAGATTTGGAGCGAAACTTGAGGCGAGCTGCAGCACGCCGTCAGCGTCGCGATGCAGGCTCGAGTGAACCTGGCGAAGCTATCGATGAAGATGAAGACCTTGCCGCGGAGCGTCGTCGTCGCCAGCAAGAGCAGCGAAAGCGAGAGATTCTTTCGCGTCGAGCTGCAGAAAGGCGTGAACACGATCAGCCTGAAAACACATCTGATTCCGAAACCGCTAAGTCTCGGGCTCCATATTCCGTGGTGAAACCCACCTCAACCTCGCGCTCACGCAGCAGACACCGCGGTGCTGAAGATGTGTATGGCTCTGACTCTGATTCTGATGGATCAGAAACAAAGCTGGAACGCCGTCTTCGACAGCAAGCCGCGACTGAGCGCCTGTACCGAACCCTCACTGGCCGAGCACGAGATGAACAAGTCGCACGAACTGATGAAGGGCTTAGAACTAAGCAGCAAGAGGAAGCGACCAAGAGAGCTAAGGCAAAGAAGGTGCAGCAAGCACATGCATCGGTGCAGCTGTCGGAGAGAAGTGCTACCTCCAGTGCCGGTCCGTGGATCCGACTTTCAATGGATCTGCTCTCTGCTCGATCCGGAAAGGAACCATCGTCAAAGTCGGTGGACCAGGCCACTGAGCCGGCAAAGTCCTCCAGAAAGCATGGAAAGACACCCGATATCGTGATGTTGAACGCGTTGGCCAACGCGAACGCAGGACTGCTAAATCGCCCTCGAGCGGTACCGATCAACCAGGAGGGCAGCCAGGCCCCTCTATCGAGTCAGCTCAGTGCAGTCGAGCGGCTGTATCAGGCACACATGTTGCCTACAGACGCATTGGCTCCGCATCTATCACAGCAACACGCCACGCGAGATGAAGTTATCCTACGACAAATACTTCAGCAAGGTTCACGCTCACATGAAGATGCATACGCTACCTTTGAAGATGATGAGCAGTACAACACTGAGGATATCGATGTGGATAACACCCAGCATCAACCTGACGACGCAGGTGGTGCAGCACTCAGTATGACGTCGCGTACGCCGGAATCCTCGAATATACTTGATGCTTCATCTCAGAACCCACTCTTGTCTTTGGGTGTCACACTGCTCTCGAAGCCGCCGTATGAGAATCGCTCGGCGAGATTATCACACACACTAAGGAGAGATGATGGAAAGCAGCGCGAAACCTCTGCAACGGCGTCGAACCAGCAACGCCAGGCCCTTGAAATGATGCGCGCCACACTATTACAAACTGGCAGTGGACCTAAAATGCAAGGATTGCCACTTCCAGCATATCTTGAGACACTATTTAAGTCGATTGATAGCCAGCGACCGGAGCGCGCTCTTAACAGCAGACTGGATCGAATCAAGAGCATTGCAGACGAGACAGCGCTAGCATTGCTGTACATGGAGCTCGAGGAGGCGCAAGCACGAAACTACTCTATCTCCGCACAGGACACTTACGCTTCGACGGCTGCATCACGGCCCATGAGCGAATCCCCGAATGCCATGGAGAAAGCAGCATTCCCCGATCACACTACGCAGGATGGGCTCCAGCAGCAACAGCCACCTATTGCTAACCTCGCAAAAGAATCTGTTGATCTTTCCACACCACACGAACTCTTGGAGCATGTTGCACAGACTCGGCGGTACGGCCGTTCTTTCCAGCAAATTGAGAGAAAGGCAGCACATTTGGATAGCTGGAGCATGAAGCATATGGCTGCGTCACAGTTATTATATGAGAGTAGGAGCGTTGGTGATGCCAAGCCGAATAAGTACCTCTGAAACGGATTTGGGGACGAACAGAAAAGACGCACAGAAGAAATAAAAGGTTAATTATTGGATTGTATGACTGGGTCGTCCGTTGCTACATATGTACATGAGATTGCCGCGCTGCACTCCGCGGCAGTGAAGAAGTATAAAGAGGAGGAAATGACCTGGATACACCGCTAAACAGTATAAACAGTATACGGCCTTGCGCAGAGGTCGACGGGCGCCTGTCCGCTGCTTTTTCTCAAGTTCATGCCAGGGCGCTCGTAAATCCATCTCAGTATCGCCGAACACCGGGATCGAAATTGCCGGTGATTGGATCTGTGAACCCATGATGCGCTGGCGTGCAATTGCACGTGGCTTCAGGTGTCAAGCACTTGAAGCAGAATCGGTAGCCACAACGGCATTTCATTTTATCGCAGCCCTCCTTCTTCTCAATGAAGATCTTGCACCTTGCGCATTGTCGAACGTTTCTGTTCTTCTCGAGCGCAGCTGCCACTGTTAGATCAGGACTCGACTTGAATTCCTTGTACTCTTGGCAACTCATATTCGAGTGGTATGGGCTGGCCTTGCAAAGCATGCATGAGTCTTTCTTGCACACATTGCAGAGCATGCGAGGATTTCCCTGACCACTCCACTCCACAGCATATGGGCAGTCAGGTGTGGGGCAGTGCCGAATGTTGGCATTCGTTGCCATGGCCTGGTCCAGGCTTCGATGCTCTACAAAATCTAGTGCCTTTGAGCCCGCGGCTGCACGAATTTCAGCCGCTGTGAGTGGCATTTTACACTCAGGCTGCGGGCACGTAATCTCACAACTGTCTTTGGTAGCGAGGGAATGAAGAGAGGACCGAACATAGTTCTTAAAGCACTCGGCGCAGAGAAAATGTAGGCACTGAGTCAAGTGAAGACCACGCTGTGGCTCAACCTCGTCAAAGCACACTGGGCAGGTCTGCTTGATGATGTTCAGGCATAGACCGTTGGAAACTTTGAGTAATGCAAAGACCTTCATCTCGCTCTCACTTTCCTGTGAGAGTAGGGCTGCCTGTTCAAGTGACTCCATACGCCTAAGCTCAGGCTGCTTGCCATAGAACTCAACATCGCCGATCGTGTACTTTGGATCGGACGGGTTTTCGCGGAGCATGGATGTCGCAGGGGCTGCTGGTGCCGGAGCTGCTGGTGCCGGGGCTGCTGGTGCCGGGGGTGCCGCTGCCGCTGCCGCTGCCGCACCTGCCGGCTGGTGTATCTGTGTTGTTCGTCGTTCGTGTGCCTGCAGGTACTCTCCGATAGCACGATCACGCTGCCGAGCGGACGAAAAGAACATGGGATACGATCCAGGTGGCGGGGTTCTCGCTCTTTGGGGTGCTCCGGGATACAGGGGTGGTGGATCGCGGCTGCCACCAGGCCCCCCGGGCACAGCTGGGCCAGCAGGCGCGGGGTTCACTGACAAACTGTGTGTCGAGTCAAAAGGGCCTCTGTTTTGGCGCGGCGGGTTGGGATGGGCGGAGAATTCCTGGCCCATCGCGAGCGCTTAGTGGGTGCCGATCTAACTTTATACTCTGCCTGGGTAGTTATACAGCGCGTGCCCCAATTTCCGACTCGTTTTCAGTTCTCCAAGTCAGATTTTTCATTAACTCCATCCACCCGGGGATCCTGACCACAATTTGTGACGAATGGTGGAGCTGCTGACGGACCATGCGTTCATGGGCAACTGCGCATGCGATGCCCTCAATGGGGGGTGGGAATGGGGTCTCTAGTCCGCATACAGATATAACAGCGTGTTTGTCGCAAACCGCACCCTATAGTCTAGCAAGCGAGAGCGAGAAGGGAGTGGACTGCAATCTTTACAACCTGAACACGACTGAAGCCTCGTTTTATGGTACAAATACAACTGTGGCATTCGTTGACACGGCAACGGGGTAGAAATGACTAATATAACATGGCTTAGTTAACGTTAGCATGCTTGGGGGCGTCGTCTTGCGGTAACTCCCTTTGACTGTGACTGTGGCTGTGATTGTGATTGTGACTGTTCGACTGAGGTTTGATCTCGGGATCACCGATCATGCTCAGTGCAGAAGGTAAGCGCTCAGCTCTCGACAGTGACATTGTTCGACCAGCTGCTGATGTGCTTGCGGAGGCCTGCGACGGCGTGACAACTGACGATGCCTGGACGGGGTTTGGAAGCTCTACTGATTGAGCTTGGGTTGGACCTGAGGTGGAGCCCGAGACGCGAGGTCGAGGATCGACATGGACGGGGTCCGCTTCGGTGGCGGTTTCTGTCACAGAGGATGATACTGACCACTCTGAGCTATTGTCACTGGTGTTGACTGCAGGCACATCCTCCTTCCGCGGACTTGGCTCGCTTGCAATCGCAGCATCCGAGACGGCAGCACCAGTAGCAGTCGTTTCATTGGATAGTAAAGGCGACGACTGTATAATGCTTTGCTCCGCGGAATCTGGAGTCGGCGTTAGGGATACAGCTTCTGTTGACTGTGCTGCGTTGTCTTGGGGCGTCTGCACTGTGCCTGACGTATCACCAAGCATACCCTCCGAGCTGAAATTGATGGAGATCGAATCGTGGCTCTGATCTTGGGCTTGTGGGGTGGGGGAACTTGGTTTGGTCCACTTGGAATCTCCCGTCGATGAAGTTGTTGTTTGCGCTTGCGTCGCAGTATGCTTCTTGAACCAACTCGTGGAAACAGCCGCCTTGAGAGTTTGCCAGAGGGCAGTGCCTGTCGCTTGCTGCAGATTTGCGTCCGAAACAACTGCTTTAAGTAAGACAATGGCATGCTCACGCAAATGCTCGTCATCAAGTGCTCGATGTAACACCTGTACCATAGATTCTAATGCAGCCTTCTGCACTCCAGGATCTTTCAGTGCCGATGTCAGCACCGAAACGACGAGTTCTTGCGTATCTTTACGCGAAATGGCCATTTGTAGCAGTGTTGCCAAATTTGCAACCGTTGTGGGGTCATGTGAGAGTCGATCGATCATGACGGCCGCCAATTCCGTCACAGCCGTCCGTGTCCGCTCTTCATGAGCGAGCTTCACGATCAGATCAACTGCCGCGCTGAGCGTTTGTTCGTTGTTGATGATGGACTTGACGAACTCTGTTACGTTTGAGATTACCTCAAGACGAGACAGAAGATCCTCAGCCACTTTGCTTGTAAGGATCACCGCACTCGTGTGTGTCTTCTCGTCGACAATCGTGGAGGACGTGACATCTACCGCTAGAGACTTGAGGTAGTTCTGAATTTCTTCGTGGTAGTAGTAATACAGCACACCGCCCGAGATTGCCAACACGGCAAAACTACCCACAACAACAGATATATACCTTGATGATGTGATCCAGTCCCACAACCCTGAGTCTCTGCCGCCAGAGCCTGACCCGCCAGGCTTCTGCCTGGCCTTCAATCTGTCCTCCCACGCATCCTTGTCCTTTGACAGGTGCTGTTTGGACGATGCGTCTGCGGCAGATGCTGCAGGACCTTGTGCTGATGCTGTTCTAGGAGTCGAGCTCTGGTTATCTGTCGGTGTGATGCGCTCTGCTTGCGCTTCCACCCCTCTCTGACCGTTGTCTTTCCGCTCCTCTGCCACTTGCTTGCTTGAGTTTGAAGAGAACGACCTTACCTGTTGCCCATCGAGACCACACCTTAGAAGAGTGACCCCGAGTGCACTCGGAGAGGGCGCATTCGAGGTCGAAGCCACGGAGAACACCGCGAGAAGTGCGTCGGAACGGGCACGTGCAGAGACTTCTGGGATCGGAGTTTGAGTAAGATACGCTTTTCGGGTAAATCCCGATGAATATGTGCTTGAAAAAAGCTGGACCAGCCAGAGCTTCCTGGATAAAAGGCGTCTACTGAGCATATAGGTCAGACCAATGCGTGACTGTCGCAAAAACTCTCTGAGCTGAGAATGTAGCTTTGGACTGAAATCCAGGTAATTCCATCCACCCGTTGATAAATGCCCTGGCCCGGAAATGAGCTGCTCTCCAACACCCCACCCCGAGAGCTGAATCGAGACATCCACGCAGTGCCGCGCATGTCCGTCGATGTGTGCGCGGTTGCAAGGCGAGTATGAAGGTTTCTGCGCTGGCCCTGCTCGTGCTGCTTGCGTCGCTGGCGAGATCGGCACTCGCCCACGATCGCAGGTTTCGAGCCCAGGTTCTTGCGTTTGGTGAGCCTACCCCGTTTGACGCGGAGCTAAGTGCGTTCACGAAGGCATTCACGGTTTGGCCTCGGTTTGCGGCTGTGGGTCAGCCCCACATCGAGTGGAACCCAAGTGAAGAGTACATCGCGAATATCCCTCACACCTCCCCCGTGCTGGTCGTGACCCACATCACGGATGACGACCATGAGGATCACCCCACGCCTGGAGGTGATCCGAGCATCCGATTTGCCTTCCGGCCCACGCCACCACTCGGCCGAGATGAGCTTCTGTGGTGTCCAAATCGAGGGGAGGCATTCGTCTGGGGTTGGCCCGAGCCCTTCCCTTGGATCTCGAATGATGAGATCCATCCGGCTCAGTCGATCATAGAGTTGTTGTATCCTCTGCGGTACCACGAAGTGGTATTCGTAGCTTCGTGCAACAGTCTGCGTGCGGAAACACCCGTCTTTCCAAATGTCATAGGATTCGAGGAGGCTGAACTTATCACAAGACAGTACGAACTCAGAGAAGATAGCAACGACACCAATGTCACCTACATCCCGATTTACGGTAGACTTGCTGCAGCTCTACAGCTGTATCATGAGTTTTTTGCTATGGAGTCTCACACCATCTCAGCGGAGCGACCCCACAGTGAAGTGCTGCTCCAGGAGGCTTGGGTAATCAGCGATGAGGAGGTCATCCACAATGCAAGTCTCAGAGCATATTCGCCACCACCAAACTGGAGCCGAACAGGTGCATCGTTCCTAAAGTGGCTACATCAGATTCGACGCGCTGATGGTGCGCTGGATAAGATTTGGGCACATTATGTGCTCAACCACAGCAACACTCCGAAGCATCATCTTCCGCGAGAGGACATACGACGGGATCGCATCCTAGAGTGGGGAGCAGAGCATGAGGACGAAGATGATGATATCCATGACGAGGAGTGAGTGTAAGCCAACGGAGTCTACTTCAGGTCACGCCAGCACAAATTCCCTTGGCTCCTCATGAAGCCGACTGTATATAGAAATAGCATTGTATTGATATTGTAGAGAAAAGAATCGAGTGGAAAGAATACACGGATTCGGATTCGACCATTAAATGTTCTCGTTCGACGTTTCCGCTTCTAGGCCGCTCAGGTACTCTCGGAACGCGGAAAGGGACGTGGGGCTCGCCGCTGCGGTGGGCACACGCTGGCGATTCTGCGGTTCAGCCTCCAGTTTAGATGTAAGCAGATCCATGACATGCAGAAGCGACTTGTCCAGAGGATCTCCGCATCGTGTGTTAGACTCAGATGCGAGCGCGTCCGCAGCCGTCGCCTGAGGCCGTGAGGTGGGTTGAGAAGGGTTCGGCGCTGTAGTGCTTGTAACCGAAGTGTGACTTTTGGGTGCAGCCATCTTCTCAATACGCGCAGTTGCTTGATCTCCTCGTTCTGATCCAAGTGATGAACTGCTCGAGGAAAGGGCATGTTGTTCCACACCGAATCGCAGGCTCCAATCGGCTGAGTTGCCACTTGACTGCTCAGATGGAGCTTCAGCAGGGACTTGCCGCAAGGCAAGGCGTTTGTGGTGTTCAACGAATTCCGCCGTCACCTTGATCGACCTACTTGGCTTCTTGGTTGGCTTCTTCGCTACGGTCTGCTGTCGTGCCTCACCAACCGCAACTACCTTTGAAGACTGCTGAGAATGCCCCTCCTCCTCCAGCTCCTCCTCCTCGTCATGCACAGGTGCTGCTTCGGCTTCCTTTTGTGCAGTCTGATTCATTTGAGCCGTGGGAGCAAGAGAGGTCGCGGGTAGTCCAGGTATGATTGCTTTGTGAGGCATGGGCTGCTCGGAAACTTCTTCCTGAGGCTGACTTTGGATGTGCTGCGGGGGTGGTTGTTTAGGCAGGAAGATCTGAACCTCTGGCATGTTTCGGTGGCGACGTGATCCAGCTGACGCGACAGGGATCACTTTGTTGCTCGTTGCACTAGTTATCATATGCTCGGCAGACTCCGCTTGAGCGCTCATTGCCTGAGTTGTAATCGCCGGTCCCTCAGGTTCATAATTCCATAGGCCACCTTGAGACTGCGCCTCTGCAGCTTGTCTCTCATAAGGTGCACGGAAGGCTTCGAATGGACCGTCCTTCGAAGGAATGATGTTTCTCATGTCCTTTAGAGTTGACCCCGTCTTTGACATTGACTGAATCTCCCCAATCGTCCGTTGACTCTGACGAGCAAGCTCTCGGAAGCGCCGGAACTGCTCAATCCTCTCAAGACGAGCTGCACTCTTCACCTGGAGCCCGGAGCCACCCGAAGATTGCTGGGACCTGGATGAGGATACGATTGCTCGAGCCTTTCCAGGGGAAGTCGCCCGAACCTTGAGGATTTGTGGCCCTCGGCTCTTGGAAGAGCCATGGTTGTGACTGTGGCTTGGTTGTGATCGCTTGTGAATTGCTTCGCCTCTTTGGCCTGCCTGGTAATATCGTCGGTCGCTGATTTGAGAAGCATCAAGAGAGTGTTGTGCTTGAAGGGAAACAAACGACTCTCCGAGTGAATCACTGTTGTGGAGTGCACTTAAATTCAAAGGTTGCTTCTCAGCAGGAGTGGGTAGTGTTGGAATAGGTGCTGCTGGACCAGTGTACGTGGGATCTGCGCGCGGTAATGCAAGATGCTTAGGAGCATCGCCGCCGAATGCAGACGGTGCTGTGACAATCCGTAGTGGTTGGGATGGAGGAACATCTGAGGATGTGGCTCTAGCAACCGTGGAGGCGAGTTGGGACACCAGCTGCTTGACCTGTGTTTTAGTATGTGTGGTTTGCCTCTGAGTATGGCGTGTCGTTGAGGACGATGTTGGCTGCGAGTGCGTGGACTCTTGGGCAGGTTCATCCGCTGCAAACTCAGCTCTCACGGCTGCGGCCACACGTGCCGGAGTCGGCATGGGCACAGGTCGCGAAGTCGGGAGTCTGGTACCACATGTGGGCATGTCGCCTCCGAGATAAACGCTTTCTGGCGCATAGAGAGGCGCCTTCATTTCGTGCGAAATAACCTGCGGAATCTCGTGTCGCTGGGGCTGAAGGCTATACATCGCCGAGGTTACGGCTTGGAACATCTGGGGAGCTTGTTGGGCTGCAGGTCCCTGCGAAGTCTGTGATGCTTGCATCAAGGGGACCTGAGTGGCTTGAGGAACTTGAGGAGTATGAGCCTGTTGAGCAGGATTTGCTTGCTGGTAGGGGTTCATAACAGGGCTCGCCCCTTCTGGTTGTATCGCGCTCGCGTTAAGTCCTAGGGTCACTTCTTGGTCGCTCATGTTCCATCCACGTTGTGCAGTTTCACCTACAATAGCACTGCTTGGCTGTGTTGCTGAGGTCACCTGTACAGAAACTACTGGGGGCTTCACTGGCTCATCAAACGCTGGAACGTGCACACCCGGCCCGGGTTGGATGAAAGCCGGACCCGACTGAGACACCAATACCGGTTGAGCCTGAGAGGCCGAGGCTGCGCTCGACTTGGACTCCTCGGATCGATGTGCTGACTTAGATTCTGCCACTGATTGCTGAGCACCATGGCTACCATGGACGTTCCCTACGGAGAGCTTGACTGAAGCGAGAGTATCGATGTTTAGCCCGCACCCTTCAAAGAAGGCCCCACTCATTCGTAGCAACGGTGCAGGAAGGGATCCTTTGCATGCTCGGCGTGGATTCAGCACGATGCCTGGATTCAGATCATCGCCTTGGCTCAATTCGAGTCCTTCCAAGCCGACGTCACCATCGAGCTGATAGTTGGACATGACAGATTTTATCCACTCCTCTGCTTCCTGCCTATCTCGATCCTGAGCTGGATCGTGCTGGCTACTACCGTAATCGAAGTCAGCAATGCCACTAGGGCCGGAGATATCTTGCTTCGAATCTTCGAGCTGGATTTGACGAGTGTGTTGGAACAGCAATGCCGCCTCCAACTTTGCTGCTTCCTTGGCTGCAGCACGCTCTAAGATCCCGAGCTGTTGGACCTCTTGGGGTGCCCATGGCACGAACTGGTCTTTGTGTCTGGCCCGTTGCATAATTTGCTGGTGTAGCGAACGAACATCTTCTGCTCGTGCTTCGATGAACTGGCTGTATATACTGATCTCATTGCAGACCAACGCGGCAGCCTTATCGATCCTGTTTTCTTCCCGTGCCAATAGTCGATCGATTTGCTTGTGAAGCAGTTGTGCCTGTAGTTTCGCTCGATGTTTGCATCGCATTTGTAACTGACGGGCATGCTCCTTGATAAAGCTTATCTGAGCGTTATGGGCTTCAAACTTCTTCAGAAGCAGCTGCAGGCGGTCAACCAACGTGTTCCCTGAGGACTCAAGTCCTGCTGATAACTCAATGGAGGATGCGCGCGTACTCTCTGAGCCCTGGCCTCCAACACATTGAGGCTTACTTCCACTGGTGCTCTGCGAAGGAACTGTCCCGCTGATATGGAACGATGACGAGCGGCGCTGGTCAACGGTGCTAGTGGACGAGGAAGGGGCGCTGGTGTTTGAAGTTCCCTGCTGGAAAGAAGCAGGCTGTTGATGTGATGTGGTGCTCTCAACTTGACACTGTGAATCGTCCCGAGTGTCGGAGGTTATTGAGGCTCTACGCTCTGTGTGCAATGGCGTTGTGTTATGTGACGCCTCACCTCGCTCCAGAAGCGCTTCTGGGTTCACTTGCGACTGTGTTGAGGAAACCGCTTCCATCGGAGGAGTGCCAGAGCGTTGTTGTTCTGCAGGCTGGACTGTCGCAGACTGAGCTTGAGCTTGAGGTTGCTGTTGCTGTTGTGGTTGCTGATGCTGTTGACGCTGCTGCTGCATAATCTGCTGCTGCAATTGGAGGTGATGCTGCATCTGCTGTTGCAGCTGTTGTTGCTGCTGCTGCTGAGTAGTGACGATACGATCAACAGCCATAGCGAGAGCCTCACGGTAACCTTGCCAATCTCGAGTTAAAACATCAAGCTGGGCAGATAGACGATTTGATGACTCCACCGCATGCTCACGAGCTGAACCTCCACTCGGAGTCGCTCGTCTGTGGGTTGTGCTGGGAGTTTCCGAGCGGTGATCAAACGCGACCCCATTTGCTTTCATGGATCCACGCCTTGCGGCAGACCCTGACGGAGGGCGAGAGGCTGAAGAGGCCGTCTCAGGAGTATTAGATGTGGCTGGGTTAACTGAAGGACGTCGACTTGCAGGAGCACCACTCTGAGCAGGAAGATGCGTTGAGTTCGTGGAGCCCTCAGGAGTTGGGGCAGCAGACGAGGCAAGTACGTTTGGTTCCGAGCCGCGTCGGTCGACAGCAGCAGCCTGAGCTTCACCATTTGGCAAGGCACTTACGACCTGATTGCCCGTCTCTGGCGTGCTCGAGGGCTGGGTGGGCTCATTAGACTGAGTAGGCACTCGTCCTATGTCTGGTACCTCCGTGGAGTTTTGGTCAAGGGCTGTCGACTGATTAGAGGCGGCGTCAGGAGCGTTGGAGATTGATGGACACCTAGCATCCTCTATCGCAGCTTCGTCTTCAATCGGTGAAGGAACTCGATACTGTTCCTGTCGGGGAGTCTCCGCTACCGCACCTTGAGCCAGGGTACCAGCAGAAGCAGCATCTCGCGATGGTCCGGGACGCGACGTTCGCAAGAGATCGGACACTCCCGCAACTGCGAAAGTGGTTGTGGAATAGGAAGTTGAAATAGGGTTGGGATGCTGCTGTTGACTCGGCAGAGGCCTACTCTGCGGTTGTTCCGCGCTAGAGACAGTTGTTTGCATCACGGACGATCGACGTTCGGCTTGGGCTGGCACAGACGAAACTGGAGGTGTTGCACTACCGCCTATCGGCTGTGGGTGAGAATAGGGGTGGTCTCCATCGCATGGCTTCTCAGCTATTTCTTTGCTCTCTGGTGCTGAGGAGAATGTTGAGGTTTCGTGTAGCCCTACGGAAGAGGCGTCACCGCCCTGTGTCGAAACCAGTGACGCGTCGATACCCTGCTGCGTTGCCGAAGCCTCAGTCCGATTTTCGACGCTTGAGTCGAACTGTGACTTGGGCAGTTCGTGGTGCTTAAATGACGGTTGTGTTCTTGTCTCTGACTCGCTCCCTCGTAGCTCTTGAAGTTGCTGGTCCATTTGTTGCAGATGACGACTAGAAGAGAATTCGAAGATCTTAGGCCCGATGCGCGCCGTGACTTGGGAGAAGTGGGATGCAGCTTCAGTCACTGCCTTCAGCAAATCAATAGAGGACTTGTGATCTTCTCCCCCTCCACCAGCACTCTGTGTCATTGATCGTTTTTTCGGGAGATTGGAATGGCTGGGCATTTCAGCGAGGTCGTCTGATTGTGCAGTTTGCTGCCTTTCTCGAAGTTGTTTTCTTCGTTCCCTTTCCTTTTTCTCCTCAAGCCGCTCTTCATACTCCGCCCTACTAATGGCCTTGTCGTAGTTCACCCGCTCTTCTCGAGCTCGCTGCTCCCTTTCTGCGGCTGCGGCTTGGTATTCTGAATACGACGATGTCGTTGTCGTCGAAAGTACGTCCTCCGTCGGAATTGACCTTGCTACTTGTGAACTAGCCGCGCCAGCGCTGGCCATTCTCTTCATGTTCCTTAGGAGGTGCTGCATGTCCTCAGCCTTCGATTGCCCATCCCGAGCACTCGTAGCCGTAGATGATGTCACTGAGGACGCAAACTGACTCAGTGTGCGCTGTACCAGACTGATATCCTTACTAACCTCAGGTTGTTCCCTAGGCGGAAGCTGTGGTGTGAGGTCGACTGGCGGCAGGTGCAGTCGGTTCCTGCCCAGACCTGCTGGAACCTCCACTGGGGGCTTGTGTCGAAGTGGGGCGGCGTCATTCCGAAACACGGTGGCAGAACCAACACCCTCATTGGTCGGGACAACCACACCCGCGCTGCGACCGTGGTGAATCGCGACCGAGCCTGACTGTGCGGCCCTCTCCTCACTGAGGTACTCAAGGTACTCGCGGATGCTCATTTCGCTCGAAGACGACGAGTCCTGTGGCACCTGCGCGGCTGGAAGATTTAGCAGCGACCCTGCGAGCCCTAGGGCGTTGAGTTGGCTGCCGAGTCCTGCTGCGTGTCCGTGTGCATGCTGGTAGGGAGGTGCTACGCCGTATGTGGTGGACGGTTTCATAGCTGGCACAGGTGTAGGCGACGAGAACGGCGAGGAGCTATCCGATCCCGGAGAGGCAGGTGAAAGATCCGACGAGGACGACAGCAACGAAGCTCGATTCAGTGGCAAAGCCATCCTCGCTCACTCACTCGGTCTAGATCCAGAGGGTATTGTAACAGAGAATCAGCAGAGCGGATAAGCCTCGGGGAAATGGACCTGTACTCCAGACACAGGGGATATTGGTCCATGATGACAACGCAGAACAATTCGCACGGCACAGATGCATCAACCTCACGATGGATCGTCCCGCAAGCTCACCCACACACCCAGTATACCCTAAACGCAGTTGCAGGTTAGCTAACGGTCAAATTTCGAATTTTAGCCGCATCAGGCTAAAATGCCGCGCAGACCGAGTGACACGGCCCTGCATTTGGAGGACTGGACGGCAGGTAGCGCATGTCGGCCCAGACTTCCCTTGATCCAAGACGACTGTGCAGTGCGCCGAGGACATATGGGCTTGGGGACTCCCTGATGAATCCCACAGGAGCATTTGCTGAGGCCTTGTAAAGGTTGTTGCAACGGAATATTTTTCGAATCTCCCATGTTTGATCTGGCCTGGAGTCATCGAACGGGCACTAATTCGACAGTTTATAACAAATTAGACACAAAACACATAGCATATACACGTCCGAAACCACTGATTCATTCTATTCTTATCAAGTTCTATTGTGTCACTCAGTCAAAGAAGCAGCCACTTCCAGTCTGGAGAAGGTTTTGGCCAGCCCCGGCCGTGCCAGTCTGGAAGAGAAAGATCTCGAGCGCTGGCATACGTAGAAGGTGACCGAGGGGCGAGCTATTAAGCTATGCAGCCTAACTATACAGTAGGCAGGATCTGACCAGCTTAGTAAACTCCAGGAATGAAACGGTAAGGGACAATGTCGACGTACTTCTTCCAGTCATCGGCATACTTCAAAGAGCAGCGCTCCTCATCACGGTGGACGCGGTGAATGAGGAAACTAGTGAAGAAGCAGACATAGAACCAAGGAATGAACTGGCAGGTGCCGCAACTGAGAGCCCAAGTAAGAGCCATAATGATGTCAACTGTGTAGTGGAGCTTGCGGGCGTACTTGTACCAACCATCGATCAAGAGAGGCGAGCCAGCCTTAGTCTCGATGTACTTGGGGTTCTCCAAGGTGCCCCATGGCAGCTGAGGGATGGCCCAAGGACGAGGAACGTAGGAACCGTTGAGCTGCATGCGGAAGCGATTCTTCTGAGAGTTGGTGGTGTCCCAAACATAGTAAGCAATGAAGAGGGTAGTGAAGAGGAGAACATTGTAGATCGACGAGTGCTCGGTGTGAGCGGGGCTGTTGCGGAGAATGAAGACAGACTGAGCGGTGTAGACGAAAGGAACGCCGGCCATGTTCCAGAAGATGAGCATCCAGCCCCACTTCTCATGGAAGATGTCCCAGGTGGTGGGGATGCAGTCCTCACCCTTCATGATGGCGTTGGTGTATAAGAAGTGAGCAATGACCATGAACCACATGGAGGTCGAGACGTAGCCATAGACCTCGTACTGCTTGACCGCTGCAGAGAGAGTAATGAAGAAAAGCATGATCCAGGAGACACGCACCTCGGCGAACATCTTCAAGTCGAGCTTACCAATGCGGGGGTTGAGCCAAACGCCAAGGAAGAAGTCGTAGAAGGGATTACCAGATCGATCCTTCGCAGCGAGGTCGAATGCAAACGCAGTGACGTAGATCATAATCGCGACGAAGTTAGCGGATAGGATGGCAACGGTGATGAGGGGACCCATGTTATCGACGATCTCAGTGATGCGGAAGTAGTTGTACGAGTGAAGGAACCAGACACCAAGAAGGGAAGCATACCAAGCTGCAACAGCATTGCAGAGGTACTTCAGCTTGCGGTTGTTCTCAGATGGGATAGGGTAGCCTTCGACGGTGACGCCGGGGAGAGTGACAGCCATAATGCCCTGAGCAACCCAGAAGACCCAGTAGATCTTAGCAGCATAGAGCGTGGGCTGAGCACCCTGCCATGCCAGATCAAAGATGTGCTTGCCCCAGGCGAGGAGCGCATCCTTGGTGAATGCGGTGGGCAGAATGAGAGAGCCCTTGTTGAATTGGAGGCATACGTAGAAGTAGTAGACGAGCAGGTGGGAGAAAATCATAATGAACAGGCAACCGAGGGGTCCACCGAACTGCTTCATTTCAGCCTCGGAGGCGGTGCGAACTTCCTTGCGGACGATTCCGGGTTCAGGAGCAGCTGCAGCCTGCTTGGTAGGAGTGGCCTCCTCACCGGACTCGCGTGCTCGAGAACGAGAGCGAGTGCGGACAGGGCCACGGACAGGAATGGGCTCATCCTCGGCCTCGGCACGCTTGGCGGACTGGCGACGGCGGCGGGGCTGCTCCTGAGGCTCCTGCTCATCCTCAGCGGCCTCCTGGGCAGCACGGCCGCGCGAGCGGGAGCGGCTGGTCTTGGCGGCCTTGGTGGTCTTCTTCTTCTCCTCCTGTTCGACCTCCTCGACCTCCTCCTCTTCGGTCTTACGCTTGCTGCTCTTGCCACGAGCGGGGGTGGAAGTGCGAGTGCGGCTTGGGCTGCGGCCACGAGCAGGCGAAGCAGGCGCGGAGCTAGCAGCGCGAGAGCGACTGGAGCTGCGAGAGCGTCCTCGTGCAGGCGAGACTGCGCTCTTTCGAGAGGACATTTCGTCTGGACGCATGTGGGTATTGAATAGGATGCGTAAGAGATCTGCAGGAAGACTATTCAAACTCCTAATATCACACGACCAATGGAGTTATGACTCTCCCCTATGACTGCTACGTGACTCGAATCAGAGGTCCGAATCGACATGATTGCTTTAAGCACATCTTGTGTGCCAAAGATCACAGGGAGTTCAGGAGTGTGCGATGCCCATCAAAAGATCCCATGCAAGATCATGACCCGATCTACACGATGAATGCATTTCTTGCTTGCAGCACTCGCGACACGGCCCGCGAGCCACCTCGCAAAGTGTGCTCGGTTAACGGTATTTTTCGAAAATTCAAATTGGATCCAAGCGCAAGAAACCGGCGCGCAGGACGCTTTCCGGCGGCCTAGCTGATGAAGGGACCATAGGAATCTCATGAAACTTTGCAGGCAGCGTCTCCGAGTGCGCACCACCTTATGCAGGGCCTTTTGCCAGAATCTGATTGGGTGACATATCACCCCATATCATTGAACCCAGCTGGAAAGCCAGTTTCCCCAAGTTGTCAGTGATCCCATCCACCAGTCACCGCGACTCGGCCACGGGTGGATGGAATCACTCTGATTTCGCGCCAACGGGTGATATCTCTGAGCTCTGATTTCGCGTGGATCTCGCAGGTGCTTCGTAGTTGAACGCCGTGAATGGCTAGCCAGACTGCTGTAGAATGAGCCCCGCTGAGTCTCCCGCACACTGCCCCGAGCATTGCCCCCAAATCAGTGTCAACAGTCCACCGGTGGAGATTCTGAACTACATTCTGTTCCATGCACTGTCCTGCGCTGTCCTGGCGGTGGAGTGACAGTTCTGACGACGTGCTATGGATTGGCGTGCCAGTGGAAGTGGAGCGCTCTCCGAGACTTGGTCCATGCACCAATCCTACCTTCGGCTTTCAAGTCCACTTGACGCGTCCTGCTTTCCCCCCTTGCCGTGTAGACGGGCGCGCACGCCCAACCAATTGTTATACTAGTTCGTTAGCGCTGTATCCAGTCAGCTGCCTGCTTCTCCAGCTCACACGTCAAGGTCGATCAGCTAGGTCTGGGAATTCACGCCTGAGGACTACCCTCAATGGCCACGAGAGGCAGACCTACGCGACAGGCCTCTAGCTCTGTCGCGGGGGCGTCTGCAGCAGGTGAGGAGGCACCAGATCTTCATGATGCCGAGCAACGCACTAAGAACGATGGAGACCCACCTTCTATCACAGCGACTTCAGGCAAACAGACCCCTCATAGGACTCGAAGCAGTCTTGAGGAGGCCACAGGTAATGGAGCCGAACATGAAGACGTCACCATCGATACCGCCAACAGTATCAATATCGGTAGCGGTGCGCAGCGCAGACCCCCTACCGATACCGCAGGAGATCTAGCGCACGAACCGACACGAGAGGATTCATCAAAGAGGTCGATGACAACCTTCAGTAAGAGCTCGGACCATTCTGATCAGACCTTTGCCAAGGATGAAAGTGTAAGCACACCACCCTCTGAAAGTGTAAGCGCAGAGTCGAATTTCAGCAAGAAAGTATCCGGTAGGCAGGGAAAGTCCTCGAAAACTGCGAGAGCCGCTAGTTTTCATCGATCGCAGAAGAAACACGATGGCGATGGCTTCAGTGATGAAGAAAACAACTCCCTCGATTACGATGCTGACCAGGCCCATTCGTTGGAAAGCGAGGGATATGCGGCAAGTGAGAGCGAATATGAAGGTTCCAGCAAAGCCACAACCACATCAACGCGTCCCAAGGGCAATGTGAAGACGGCAACTACGCCTAGTCGTGGCCGAAAAAGCACCGATAGGCCAAGCACAAGTATTCGACATGACAGTGATCACATGGAAGTAGTAGGAACACAAGAGAAGGTGGAAGATCTTGAGAGGAGCGGTAGCGTAGCAGCTGAAGAGCAGGTCGAACACAGGGAAGGATCTCTGGAGAACGTACGCTCTACACGGATCACAAAGCGTGAGACTGTACGATCGGACGCTACAGGAATAACCGCTGCGCCGACCGAAGCGGCAGAGGAAACGACTATGGTAAATCAGTCGGGTGCCCCACAGCAGGCTGAAGCTTCCGACGACGAGCCAATATCCAAATCCAAGGCCAAGTCCCCAGCACAACGTGGCTCCAAAGCGTCTACAAACAAGCCTCGAACAACCGCCACTAAGAACGGAGGGAAGTCGCAGACCAAACGGTCAGGAGACAAGAAGGGTGGCAGTAGCATAGACGAAACAGATCCCACAAAAGTCAAATCCAGTTCGTATGGCGCCCAAATCCCACCTGTATCGGAAGTCTGCTCAATTCGCCTGGATCATGATATTGATCCGAATGACACTCAGAGCATGAATCAGCAGCCGTCATGGCTGTTGACATTATATGGGCTCGATAGGGTTGCACCCTTATCTGTTCGTGGCATTCGGACCAAGGCTGACCTCGAGTCATCATTTGTGCAGGACTGCGAGAGAATTCTGTCACTTGCCAAGTTTGGTGTACAAGATACTGAAGGCTCTAGCTCATCGCCTGAACCTCCAATGAGCCTGCAGAGCCCTGATCCAGATGCTGCAGAGGTTCCTATTGAAGAATGTGATGCAGTGAAGGCAGGTCGAGAGGAGGCCGCCGATTCGATGACAGATGGTTGCGCTCATCCGACAAATGAGGGTGCTGCCGGACCTGAGCCGAGCGACAGTCTGACGGGACAGAAGGCCCCGGCTAAGGCACAGCCACAGCACCGTCCAAAGCCGCGACATACGTCAACTGCAACCCTTGTAAACCGCGCCATTGAGCTGGCAAACGAAATGGGCAAGACGTATGCACTTGACGCAGCAGCAGTGCCAACCTACCTTCCGACATTCGCAACACTCCAGCGTCAAACCCTTGCAACAGCATTTTTCAACGTATCCACCTTGTCAGACTATTACAGATGCCGCGAGGAAAAAGCTTTGAGTCTGCAAAGTCCAGGAGGGATGCCTTCGAAAGCGCTGTCAAGCTCCAGCAAAGCAAAAAAGAGTCCTGAGGCTACACTTAAACTCCTAGAAGAATGCACGGACGATCTCGCGATGTTGAGCCGTGACTACAATGCAATCGCCACATCGCCACCAAGCGGACGTGAATATGACACTGCTGTTGGGAACAGCACCATATGGTCGCCCTCCCCATCCGTAAGGAGGCGACTTGGAGATGATCCACGAGCGAAGGCGAGGACCAGTCTTTTACAGTTTGTTGGCCTGCGTAACTTGGGTGCAACGTGCTACATGGCCGGGATCTTCCAGACTCTATTCTTCAACCAGGAGTTCCGTGATATGATCTTCAGGCTCCCATTCATATCAGATCAGACCAGCCAGGCTTTGAAATCAAACGATGAAATGGATAGTACACAGGCTCGAGCTGCTTCGGAGTTGGTTCCCGGGGATTACTTGTATGAAATGCGTCAGCTCTTCGTGCAGATGTTACTTGGCGCAAACAAAACGGCGGATCCGAGCGATCTTGCCTTGTCCTTCAGAGTGCGCCTTGACATTCAGCAGGACGCTCAAGAATTTAACTCAATGCTGCTCAATGCCCTTGAAGCTCGCATTCCACAACTACTCCCGTCACTGTGCACCAAAGGTGAGGATGACCAGGCCAAACAGTATGAACCAACGCTGATTTCTATCTGCCGAGCGATACCTGACAATCCCATTCGTGACCTATTTCAGGGAACCCTTCGGAGTGTGGTTGTTTGCAAAGAGTGTGGCTTTGAATCGGCCCGGTATGAAACATTCTATGAAATTTCGCTGCGTATCAAGGGGCAACAGAGCATCAACAACTGTCTTGATACCTATTTCGAAGAGGAGGAGCTCTCAGGCCATAACAAGTATCTGTGCACAGGCTGCAAGCAACGAGTTGATGCAGCGCGTTACCACTCCATCGTGCGTGCGCCGAAGACATTGAACCTCCAGTTGTTACGGTTTGACTATGATGCAACAACTGGAGCAAAGGTAAAGGTTCGCGATGCGCTCTACGTTCCTCACACAATTAACTTGGCGCGCTTTTGTGATGTAGGACCCGGAAAGAAGCTCAGAGTACAGTCTGGATCGACAACTTCCGCAGTTGACGACGAAAGCGGTGGCGACATCAAGCGTGTCAAGCTCGAAGATGATGGAAACGACCAGTTTCCAGCAGCTACGCAAAGTACTGATGAGCTTTCCTACACACTTGTTGCTGTTCTACGTCATCAGGGCACTAGTTCGGAACAAGGGCATTACGTGTGTGATGTCCTTGATCCAGTATCTGGCCTTTGGTGGTTCTTCGATGATGAGCGTGTTTTTTGCACGGGAGCTACCCTCCAGGAGAAGAGTTGCGAGGAGCATTTCGCTGCAAGTAGCAAAGAAAACTCACTCAAGTTGACCGCAAGTGCCACTAACAAGTCACTATCTTCGCCGGGAGCCGAGAGCACCCCATTCGTCGCTGCAGATCCCAAAACAGGTGAAGACTTAGAACCAGACAGGGGCTACACGGATGCAGAACCTACCACACTTGGTGGCGATTCAGCTGAGTCTGACAAGTCCAGCACTACTGCGAAGATCGGCACAAAGAGAGCCCGCCCCAAAAAGGCAACTCAAGAGGGACCTACATCCAACAACCAGAAGCAACTCCTGGATCTATCGAAAATCGAAGGACCAGGGCATAGATCTGCTAATGCCTATATGCTGGTGTATCGACGGACATCGACAGTTACTCGTGTCACACAGAAGGACGGCGAAACGTCAATTGCAACGAAGTCGACCATTTCGAAATACCACATCGTTTCTCACAACCCAACCGAGCAGGTTCCGAAGGAGTTCTGCGGATTCGCCCACCCAGTTCGTCTGCCTTGCGTCACAAACACAGAGGCGTCGATACATTGTCTGCAAGAATGCGCAATCCCATCGTCATCCTATCGACCTCCACCGGCACTCGACTTCCCACCTGATCTACCATCCGCACAAGCTTCAGACGCCGCACGATTTCCTGGTGAGCCTTCGGATTCAGGACCCTCGCCTGCTTCTGAGCCCTGCATAATTGAGGAAAGTCCAGACAAGATGAGTGATGGCACAACCCATTCGTTGAATACGTTACAAGCGGGTTTCCTCGCAGATAACATTCCACTTCCAGTGTGTGAGCCTGTCAAGTGTGCAATAGTAGATGGTCCCCACCAGTGTACGGCCATTTACGCCGGACCACCTCGATCAACTATCGAGCCTGTTTTGGAAGCAAATGAGCGGTTATATTCAGAAATCCGGGCCTACCAGCAACGGTTATTGGAGCTTGACCGCATGATTCTCCAGAGGCGACGACAGGTACGGGCATTTCTGGAAACGGCTCAGGTCCGTCCCCACTCGCGCGATGTGCAGGCTGAAGCCACTGCGATTGTATCGAGCGTTCTAAGCAAAGGCGATAGTGAGTGTGAAATCCTCCGTAGGTGCAGGTGGGTCTTGGACGACCCCACACTCCTTCAACGACTAAACATGGACGAGCCAACGCCAATGACCGCTGCTCAAAGTGACTCGATGGCAACACCTATTTGTATAGATGGTGTACAGATCACATCGCTGGAGCAGCTTTTGGTACAAGAGGACGATTTAGACGATGCTGGAGAGGAAGTCGTTGAGCGCATCCACCACGAGTTAGCTGAGGCAATGCTTCGACAACAGGCGTCTGCAGGGTCACGTTCTAAGGGAGGTTCCAAGAAGAAAGGTGAAGAAATAGAAACGAGCGAAGGCTCAAGCGATGAAGAAAGCGACTCCATTCCAGATGATCTCTCCCCTCCTCTTCGATACGATAGCGCTATTTCAGAGGATCCGACAGCTGTCCGAGTCAACACAACATCCGAGATTGGCAATCAAACCGGAGACCTCCAGAAATTGCGCCGATTAATGGTCCACTTGGTAGCTCAAGAGTTAAACAAGATTTATTCAGAGCCAACATGTTTCGTAGATGCAGCATGGCTGAACAAATGGCTTCTTGGCAGAACCCTTGCAGACGACTTGGGAACAATCTTGCGTAAGACTACTCGGCCTATAGCAAATGGATCGAACATTACCGAAGGTGGTGCAGCTGAGGCCGCGGGGTCGTCAACTACAACACCAAGCGAACAGGCAGAAGGAGGCACTGAGCCTTCGGTTGCAGCGGATCAAGGTGTGGATCCAGTTGTACAAGAGCAGACTGATGCTATGGCTGACGCAAGTGCAAAGTGGGTGGATCAAGCCTCAGGTTTCCTGCCGCCTGCTGATTCGGGTCAGGGCCCAATAACTTCCACTGATATTGCCATCGCAAACGTTTGGAAGGCCCATCATCCCTTATGGCCTGGGTCCCTTGAGGCAGCCCAAAAAAGCCTTCTGTGTGAGCACAACCGGCTTAATCCTTTCCTTCCTCCCACCAGGTATAAGTTAATTTCGATGAAAGCGTTCGAAATCCTCCTAGATTCCCATGTTGACATGATCATGCACAAGGACAAGACAAAGGACCCAGCCGCGGTCCGTTCCGAGGTCACTGTTATCACTGGAACCGATACTTGCTTGCAATGCGCAAGGGAGTATCATAGAATCGCAGCTGAGACCCGCATGAGGTCAAAGCTACATTACGAAATTCTCGGGCTTTTGCCGCAGCGACCCAATTCATTTAAGGCAGACGAGATAGCTGGAGCCTGGTTGTCTAAATCCTTCATTCGACAATTCAAAGCCGCGATGCGCGCTCAGTGGAACGGCAATGGAAAAGAGGCCTTAGAACATGGATGCGTACCCTACCCACCGAGTGGGAATCCAGTTCCACCTCAGTTTGTTGGCACCCAAACCGCACCAACTCGTTATTTCCACAGCTCTGATGGGAAGTGGACGCTCGTGGGTAACACTTGGCTACACGCTGATCCGAACCGGGATTTGCTGTGCACACACAACAATCTGTCATCGGATCATAAGCTCCGCATGGCGGTAAGCGAAAAGTGCTGGGAGAGGATACAAGTTGCGTTCCCTCAAGTGACCGTGTTCTATCCGTGCTACAAGCAGCAAGACTGTCACGAGTGCAGTTCAGGAGCTAGTCGTATTGCAGAGCTGGAGGGTGCGGAAATGAAGGTGCGTGAGATGGCCAAAAAGAACGCAAACAAGCTGTATCGACTTACAGGCCTGACCACGACAGTGGCAACCTCGTTGACAACCGACTCGAATAGTAGCTCATCCCTACAGTCGACGCCTAAACCGTATGGATTTAACGCATCGGGGTTATTAACGCAGTTCATTCCACAGGGCGTTATTAAATACCCGTGGTTTGATCAAGTACCTCCGCTAGGCAGATACGTCGTCTTGCCAACTGCTTGGGTTGAGCGTTGGCGGCTGCATATCGACCACACCTCCGTCGTGCATCCCGGCCATACCATTGATATCATGCCACTTCTCTGTGAGAATCATTTGGCACTTCGCCTGCCGCCATATCCAGTGAATCAGCAACCTCATCTTTACATGATGTCTCGTGAGAGCATTGTCAATCTCATTGATGAGAAGCAAAATGAATCACATGCCCAAGCAGCGCAGGCTGATCCTGATCAAGGAGTTTATGTGAGCGTCCCAGGTACTTGGCCTGGTGCTTTTGTATTAGTTGATGAGCCCACATTCCGAGCGCTTGAGGTGGAATGTGTTCCTTTCCCCATTTACGTTGAGATTAAGCGTAAGCTAACTGACCAACCTCAATTTGTGGAGTCAATTGACCAACTAGAGACATCAAAGAAGACAGAAAAGGATGAAGACTGTATTGGCAAGTACGATGCTCAGGGCACAGATGCAACATCCACTGAGGCTACTGAGGAGAAGACAGAGTCCTCGGGTGCGAATGAGCTGGCCTCCGAGCCACTAGTGAACGAGACACTGAACCCGACAAGCGAGCCGAAAGACACATCAGACCCAGCTGGGCTAACCGATACGCAAGCGTTACCGGCTTTGGACGAAACACATGCAAGTCTGGCTAATGGCCAAGCGTCTGAAGAATCGAAAGTCAATGTCGCAGACGCTATACAAGGACTGTCCCCAACAAGCCCAGCCACGGTCTCAGGTAAAGCCTCAAAGTCGAAAGCAGCCGGGAAGCCAACGAGCTGGGAAGACGTATTGATCACAACATCGAGACCGCTCTGTATTGCTTGCCTAAGAGATCGTGCGGTTGCAGAAGAATCAGCTCGGTCGGCATTTGAGAAGGGCAGCGTTTTTGTGCAATGTGTCGCGACGCTGGAACTTGCTGTCGCGTATAGTGTTCGGGAAGCCGCAAATAAGAGGGCAGCTAACCCAACTTCACTGATTAAAGGCATTTCAGATTCGCCTCAGTGTACAGTGGAGCACTTGAATGATCCTGCGAACGACGAAGCATTGGCCTCTGCTCTTGCGGTCGTCGCAGCAGCCGAAGAGTCTCGGCCCACGGGCGCGCGTCGCGTTTCTGCTCGTGTGGCTGCCCGCCATGCGCGAGGATACCATGGCGCAAAGGCAGAAATCCCATGCTCTGGTAAAGACACACTCGAGACGCTTAAGCTCAAACTATTCTCAGAAATCGATGTGGCTCCTTCGCAACAGGTCCTTGTATTCGATGGTAACATATTGAAAAAGGATAGTGCTACGTTAGAGTCACTGAAGATTGGGAACGAAGACATTCTGTACTTATTCTGCGACAGGGACAGGCCATATGACTTTGTAGTCACTGATACATCCAGCGGGTCAAGCTCGAGATCATCCGAGGCAGGTTTCAGCAACTCAATCTTCTCTGCTCAAGCTCAGCGCGACTCGAATTCTTCTACCAACACCTCGACCACGCAACGCCAGCCGCAAGAATCACTGCAACAGCCATCACAGGCTCAGAAACAGTCTCCTGATCAAACCAAGGTTGAGGGTCTAATTTGCAACCGATGCACTTTTGAGAATCCAATCGACGCGATGAGTTGCAACATGTGCGGGGGTGTATTCTAGTGGGACTTAGTGGAATAAAAAAGCGACATCAAAGGCTCCTTACACGAGAAATGTAGGAGTGGGTAATTCGTTCAATTAGTGATTCGATCAATTGAGTCATCGAATCAATACCCAGTCGGTGAGAAAGGGAGTTCGTTTGCAAGCTTCCAGAGCTGGAAGCTTCACGGACAATTGCGGGATAGTATGTTTGTAAGTTAGTAAGCGGGGACGTATTAAAGGGCAATGGAGAGGAAGGGGAGGCCCAGTATGTCGCTCAGGAGGGTCAAAGGGAATGGGAGAAAAAAACACTATCTCAGCTTGTTATGACTTGTTAACAACCGCACCGTCATCCTTGCCGCTCATGAATCCTCCTTGGTCAATGATTCCTCGCGGTCTTGGACGGATGCCAGGGATGTTAACTCGGTGGCGGATCTGTGCTGTGAAGTGAACAGCTCCCCAGGCAATGAGGACTATTCGTAGTGGTACAATAAACATTATTACGAGGTAAACAATACAAGTTTGAATGGTTCGAATATAAACCGCACGCTCTTCAGCGAAGTTAATGTCAGGGCTGCCGTCACGGTTGACGAAAGTGAGCCTACGGAAAAACAGACTATTCAACCAGTTAAGAACCGCTGTGATGCTTTCGATTTCACGAATCAAATCTTTAACATTAGTGTAAGTGTAGCGCTTTGGCTTGGGTCTATCCTGGATCTTGCGCAGACGATCTGCATTTTCGCTAATGGATTGCTCATCCGTAGCATAAATCTTGGCATGCGCACGTCGTGATTCCTGGTCAGATTTTACCACAGGCGCCTGAACCACTCCCGTACCAGAGTTAGCAAGCCCTTCCCGCACAATGGGTGTTCCCTTGCGGAAGCTCTTCTCGTCGATAATCTTGACATGGGGCGAGACTGCGCCTGGGGACTTGGGAGTGGGGGCTTGAGTAGTCTCAGAAGATGGGCCAACAGAGCCCTTATTCGACGAAAAGATGTTCAAGAAGCCCCATTTGGAAGTTGGAGTAGGCTTGGGACTTTGAACAGGAGCCGCTGCAGGGGTCGGCACAACAACGGCACCAGCGCCTTTGGCAGCAGCTTGATCGTCACCTTCGGCCTCTTGGTTCATTGCTTCAAGGTTCTCCTTCGTCACCAAGAGCAGGGGCGCTTCATCACCACTACCTTCGTCATCGCCGGTGTTGGCAGCAAAGCGTACATCCACCACGTCTTGTTGACCTGCCATAAACGGGCTTAGAGCCGAGCCTTCAGAACCCTCGGACTCGTCATCGTCTTCAGGTTCTTTTTCCATGTCCTTCTCATTTTCCAACAAGGCCTTGCGGTTCTTCGCCTTCTTCCTAGACCAAATGTCACGCTTCTCCTCCTGACGTGTCCACACATCTTCAAGCTTGCGGATTTGCGGGCTGGCTTGTGGTTGAGATTGAGGCAGTGCTTGTTGCTCTTTCTCCTCAGCCGGCGGTCTCGGGGTCCCTCGCCCCAGTTTGGCGAGTGGGTCTTCGGGGACCGGACTTGGCAAGCGCTTGAGAAGGTGTAAGGGAGTTAAGGGACTAACGAAATCGTTTGCAGCCGAGGATGGCGTAGCCGATTTCGTCTGACCAGCGTTAGGGGTTTGATGTGGGGTCGGGCTCGCCTGATCAGGTGAGGGTAACGCTAGCGGTGCGAGGGGCTTGAGGGACGACTGCGGTTGGAACATTGTAAGGACTGTTTCCACAGCCTCGGAGGGCCTTTCAATGACCTCTGTGGGGACAGGTCCCGCGGCTTTCTTCGAGTCCTCGCAACGAGCATCAGATGCTCGAACCCAACGATGCTGAGCGCTGCGAATCATTGCAGCGTCCTTCCTCAACTTCGCTTGTTTCTGCAGCGCGAGGTCGGCGCATAGGTTCTCTAGCAATCGAGCGAGCGCCATCAACATGTATAGTGCAGGAAGTAGCATTGGAAGCATGTGTGCGGGGAGCTTAAGGCAGAGCACGCAGTATGCAACAAACCACCAGAGACTGGCTAGCGGATTCGCGAAGGCAAAAATATCTCTTACCCACGTTACGATTTCACTTGCACGCATAGCCATCGCAGCATCATAAAAGTCCCTGTGTGCTGTATCTAGGGGCTGCTTCTGGAGTGTCTGTTTCATGAATTTCAGCTTTAGGACACCCTTTGCTTTTCGCTTGGCGTCCTTGGGCGTGCGCAGGTGGAAGCTTGAAGCATAGACACGCTTGTTCTCGAGATATGCAATTGCGATCCGCACATAACCCATGCAAGCGTGATATCCAAACAAGTCGTGATCATACACCTTTAACGTAAGGGAACGCGGAGTATCGTCCTTGGGAAGCGGTAAGATAAAGCAATCATTCCACACTGGATTGAGCGTCTTGTGCTGAACGCTGGTTGTGTACGTTTGGTCATTATATGTGAAAGACACGTAGGGATCGCTGAGACCGTTCATATCGAAGGCCGCCAATCCTTCTGCGCCTTCGATGATAAGCATCAGTGCGTCAGTAGGACGATTCTGGTTACAGTCGTCACAGACGGGGCAATCGAAGAAGTCATCGACCGTGATGCACTTCGGGCTCGAACAGAACAGCCGCATGCATCTATAGCAGCAGAACTTGTCCTCGAGGCTGTGGAGCACGTTCTTACACTTGGCGCAGTTCACCTGACGTGTGATATCGTTAGTCGCGAGCTGACTCTGGCTCAACGAAATGAGCTCCTGGGTCCAACGTGTGAAGTCCTGCACATTTTCAGCCTTCAGAACAATCACCTGGGACTGTACCTCGATCATAAACAGCAGCGGATCCTCGTTCGCGTTCACTTCCAGCTTGAAGTTCTTCATCAGAATGTTCCCTCGATAGCTTGGATCGGTCTTCTTGAGCTTGTAGCTCAGGACGTAGCCCGAGTCCATCTCGCGCAGAACATAGTAGCGCTGTACCCATGCGCCCAACAGCGAGCCACGCTTTTTGAGCGTGCTCTCAACCAGGATGCCTACAGAAGACGCCGAGATAACGCACGAAGAACGGTCGGATCTGTGAGTCATGCCAGAAGATTTCATCCAGGAAAGGCTTGGTTTCCCAAACTTACCCAGGGCGCCTCGCAGTATCATCGTGCAGGGGAGTGCAACGAGGGAAAAGACACTCAATATATGATGAAACCGCAAAGCAAGCCTGCGGGATGTAAGTAAAAGGCTATACTTACGTCGCTCGGTGTTGTTAGGATTCTCCATCTGCCTTGTTTCCGCGTTTTCGCGCGGTAACGCGGGGCCTACACGAGATGCGAGTAAAGTGAGTTATTAATGAGAAATATCCGAGCAATTTTCCATGCAGCTCACAGCGAGGCATTGCGAACTTGGCGAGAAATCGGGCTCGGAACAATTTGCAACGACGCATCACTGGATCCGAGCGCGATTTTCCGCGCGGGTCAAGTGTGACCATGGTCACACTCTGCGGGACTTCGAGGTGCGACACCGAAGGGGCAGGTTGTGACCATGGTCACATTTGACTGAAGGCGTGGGAAAGCGAGCCGTGAGACACATTCTCAAGATCTGAATACGCGCGATCCAGCTTTACTGCGCGCGCGAACATCTTGTTAGTGGAGTACATTCGACTGGAATTCACCACTGGTGCTCCCGAAAATGAGCACACAGAGCTCTGGACAGGGTAAGTCAATACTAGATTCTTTCTTGCTGGAGACTCACATCCGCGCCCAACGCATTTGCTGGCGCTTCATTGACTCACGCAACCTGCCTGACCTTTCTCGCATGTTTTAGGCGTGCGCGTTATCGCGCGCTTTCGGCCTCCCACTGCTCCAGCTCCTGGATCCACTCCAGGACGTGGAGAGCCCTCCCTGAATGATCTGAACAACAAGTTTCGGACACCGGCCAAGCGCGGTTCTGCAACGTACTCTAGTGTCTCGTTGGCCCGTGCGCTGTCCTCGCCGCAGCCAGGTATTCTGGATGATGGATATGTTTCTTCGCCTGCGCCTTCGGCGAGTTTTACCAACTTTGACATCGACTTCAAGGATGAGAGGACCGTGGAGTTGGTTGGCCTCCCTCAGCCTGGTGTTCCTTCAACGCCTTCTTCTACGCCTGGAGCACATTCGCCACACCCGTCTGGCGGTGCTTCATCGCTCCAGAGGGCAACCTATACACTTGATCGCGTGTTTCCTCCATCAGCCACTCAAGAGGAGATTTTCGAGGCAGTGGCTCGAGGACCTCTTCAAGACGTCTTGGAAGGTTATAACGGCACGATTTTGGCGTATGGCCAGACAGGTTCAGGTAAGACACACTCTATGTTTGGACCCAAGTTCGCAGATGCTCTCGCAGTCGGTGGAGTGGGTGCTCTGTCAAAGGCCGCACAGCAGCAGGTCCCCACATCTAGGATGGGGACTGGCGCAGATCGAGGTCTGATTCCTCGCTGCGCAGAGGCGCTCTTCGATGGTATCCAACAGCTTAGAGATGTTGAAGAAGTTGTCATTTCATGTTCCTTCTTAGAAATCTACAATGAACAGATTCGAGATCTCCTGAACCCAGGCGCCACTTCAGGCGCTTCTGGAGGTGCCGCACTAAGAATCCGCGAGCTACCCACCGGTGAGGTGTACGTACAAGGCCTAACGGAAGAGTTCGTAGGTGATGCAGGGGAAATTCTCACATGCGTCGCTGAAGGTGAGCGAAATCGAGCAGTTACCTCAACCAACGTCAACGAAGTCAGCTCGAGGTCCCACGCTATCCTCATTCTCAGCGTAAAGCAGACCGCGCGTGATCGTTCGATTAAGATGGGGCGCCTGTTCCTCGCAGATCTTGCTGGCTCTGAGCGAGTTGGCTTGACTGGAGCCACCGGACAAACCTTGGAAGAAGCCAAGCGTATCAATCAGTCTCTCTCAGCGCTAGGGAATTGTATTGCAGCCTTAACGGAAAAACGCCGAAGTCATATTCCCTACCGCGACTCCACCCTCACTTTCCTCTTAAAAGAATCCCTAGGAGGCAACTGCAAAACGACTGTGCTTTTCTGCTGTAGTTCCGATGCGCCTAACGCGTTGGAAACCCAATCCACCTTGAGATTCGCAATGAGATTGAAGAAAATGAAGAACTCAGCGAAGATTAACAAACTGAGGTCGGTTGCTGAGTTAGAAATGCTCCTTCTTGCGACGCAAAAAGAACTCGCAGGAGCGGTCGCCCTCAACACCCCATTTATCAATTTGCTCTGCACAGTTGAACGACTAATCATGAAAATTGACCCCCAAGAGAATGTTATCTTCGATGCGACCCGAATCGCTACTGCCATTGAAGCTCTAAAGTGTTTTGTTACCGGAGATGCGGAAACCAAAACGCCCGAGGATTCTGCTACTTCCAAGCAGTCGAGAAACTTCGATGTTGTTGATTACCCCACAGTAGAGACCGATGAAAAAGAGCTCTTTGCACCCAAAGCGGATGATGATGATGATGATGCCGACGAAGCTTCCAAGTTTTGGGGTGCGGAGACGCAGGACGATGATTTTTCTCAACCAACCATCCAGCCAAGCTCGTCTGAACCGGACCATCAAGGTCGCGCTCCGGACGAAACACCTGCTTTATCATCGTTCGCTATTTCTGTGCCGAAACTGACTGTCAACACACAAAATGACGATGATACCAAGACGAATGAGACTGATTTTATATCCAATGCGACGGCTGACTCGCATGCATTCGACAACGAGAATGACAACGACGACGACTTCTCGGTTGATTCCAAGCCACCTCGATTGAGCGAAGTGGAGATTGACACGGACACAGGATTATTCCGTGGCTTTAGCTTCGTATCACCCAGCTTCCTGATGGCTAAGAGCAAGGCCGATATGGCTTCCCCGAAAGGTGAGGATACCACACAACTGGATGAGTTGAGAAGGTTGGTTGAAGACTTAAGGTCTGAACCCATTGATATGCAGGACATCGCAAGCCAGGCCAGTTCGGAGGTGGGAGCAGCTGCCGCTGCAAGTGAAGAACCTGAGACGGAGCGTGAACGCGCGCTGAAAGCACAAGTGGTCTCTCTGAAGCAAACCGTTCGTAGACTGCAAGACACCGTTGACACATTACGCCAGACCTGGAAGGCCCACTTGGACATGATGCTCGAGAGTCAGTTAGGCCAGCCTTCAAAATCCATCAGTGTAAAGACCGATTCAATCACTAAGGAGAGTTCAACTTCTGTTCAGCCACCACGAATTGTTCGACCTCTTCGTCCGAGCGTCGCATCGAAGGAGCCTCCGCAGTCTTCCAATCGACGTGAGTCATTAGAGTCGAGTCTTCAATTAATTCGAAGTATCAATGGACTTGGCGCTGGAGTTGCTACTCCCGTTGACGCATCGGAGTACAGTATTCTACACTGGGGTAATGTTTCTCTCCCACCAGTGTTAAAAGGCATTCTTCGATGCGGCTATATGTGGCTATGCAAATTGTCGCTCTTCCGACGAGAGTCGTGGAAGAAAGTTCTCTATATCGTCATGATTCGTGATGACAGGATCTGGCTCGAACAGTTCAAATTGGAACCGGCTATGCCCCTGTCTCATCTCTCATTTATTGACCCTATCGTCCGGGTGTATAATATGCCGGTAGCGAGAGTGCCTGGCGCTGTGACTCCTATCACAGATTCTTCCCAGCTATCTGCAGTTGATGGTGGCAACGACTCAGTCTACTTCGGCCCCTCCAACTCGGCCTTCGTATCTTCCGATCCGAAAGAACGATTCCAGCTGACCTCGACCTGCGTATTGCGCGTACTTCCCTTGCCAACTAAGCAGCCTCCACCCGAGATGCATCGCGCTGAAACAACCAATCCTACTGAGGTTGGTGGTCCAGGTACCGAGATCTCCATGCGCAGTTCACACCTCGCCTACAAATATCGATTCGAAATCCATGATTCCGCACGTCGACAGACGCTCAGCCTAGCGGTCGATTCGAAGATTGAGCTGGATCTGTGGCTTGATTTCCTCGCTGCCATGATTCGTAGGGTGAACGAGGATGGAGTGCTTAAGGTTAGTTCTCAGCAAGTCGCCCGGCTTGAGGTGGAAGCCGAGACGTTCCTTCGTGCCGCCCTTGAAGCGGATGAGATAGTTCCTGCTACCACCGACCAACCTGCCTCGTCACAGTAATTTACAATATCCGTTCAAAATGTTTCATATGCTTCCCCGCTTGTCTCTAGTATTCATAATGCCTCTTGATTGATTCCTAGTGGTATAATCTCTCTGCATGTCTCCGTGCTAGTGGCTCCGACTTGACCAGCCCAACAAATTCTTTACAGAGCATTGGGACATCACGTGTCTCATGTGCAATGAATATACATGTTGGACCAGCCGGGGGATGAAGAAGGTGTATCGAATGTTTCACACGTGACCTCACGAAGCCCCACTCACATGCATTGTATCCTTTGGTCATAGCCCTTCACACAGTGACTTCAGCACGCTGTTTGGATGACTTTGTGCCATCCAATGAGTCCGTGCATTTGACCTCGAATGCTTCATCCCAACTTGCCAAAGCGGTCAGAAGAAGCAATAATATGCTTGGCAAGCAAATAAATGGCATCTATTTTAGTTCTAATGGATGCTTTGTATCGGTTCAATCGTTTGGGTTAACTGTCACTCGTCTTCTTCCTGCTCAAACTCACGTGTATGTTAAGACCGACAGGAGTGAGGTTTGAATCCAATAGTTCACTCCAGTGGGATTGATAATGAGTCGTATCCATCGTTCGTAAACGCTGCAGCACACTGCATGCGAGCTGAAAACACCATCCGAGCATGAGCCGTTGCTGAATCAGGGGAGCCGAAATATCCGTTACCGCCCAATCCAGGAGTTTCGAAAATTACTCAAAATCACAAGTTTGGGGAAATAAGACTGTGAGTGATGCGCGCGAGGACGGGCGGGATCTACCGAGATCTTGTGCTTATATCAACGACCACACCCATGCGCGTTGATATTACCGGGTATAGCTCCCACCAGCCGTGGGGTTTATCCGTGTTTATTGCACAATTTGGGATTTTCATTGATACGTTAACCAAAATTTTCGTTCCTCGTTAAATGCATTGCACACGATTTCGTGTGCTATCCGGGAGTGCGTAAACTCATACTGGATCGAATTTGTCTTACCATCGCCTCCCATATCCCCATCCCGTCTGCCATTTCAACATGCTCCATTGCTTCCGGTGATCTGGCTCCTCTTCGTCCTTATTAACAATCCCGGATAACCGCTCATCGACTGCGGATACCTCCTGCGGTGGCGATTACGTGGCTTAATCTGATCGGAATCACGGTTCATTGGATCTTGACTTTCATCTCGAACAGATCTACATGAGCAGATCTACGCGCAGTAGCCGTACCAGTGCGCGCTCACCGAGTCGCGGCCGTGGCGCAAACAAGGATGAAGAGGAGGAGACCCTCACCAGCACAACTTCCACCCGCGGGTCCCGTGCCCGCTCCAACTCGCGCGCCCGAGGTGGCCAGGCCGCTTCAGAGGCCCCCACCCGAGGCCGCAGCCGCTCTGCTTCGCGCACCCGCCGTGGCGCTGCAGCGGAAGAGGCTGCCCCTGCCAAGAAGGAGACTAAGCGTCGTAACGATGGCTTCGATCCCAAGACTGCGGCAGCGGAGACATCGTCTTCCCGATCGTCTCGCAACCGCTCCCGCTCTCGTGACCGCCCTGCTCCTGAGACTTCCAAGAAGCGCAGCTCTTCTCGAGGTCGTCGAGCAGCTGAAGAGGAGGAAGAGGAGGTGGCAGAGGAGCAGGTCGCTGCTCCCAAGACCAAGAGCCGCAGCCGTAGCCGTGGCCGTCAGGCTTCTTCTCAGCCCGAAAAGGAAGAGCCTGAGGCTGAAGGTGAGGAGGCTGAGAAGCAAGCCGACTCGAGCGCCGATGTCATCGCTGAGGCACAGGCAGTCATTGAGTCAGACTCATCGACTGTCGCTGAGGTTGAGAAGGCATCCAGTGCATTGGAGGCGCAGTTGAGCGAGGTCCAGAATGCCCTCGAGAAGGCAAAGGGTGGCCGCCGTGCAACCCGTCAGACTCGCGAGCTTGAAGCGAAGCTCGACAATATTGTCTCGCTGGTTTCTGCTGCACAGCACAAGCTTCAGGGCCTGCGTGAGAAGGGTGAGGAGGTTGAAGCCGCATCTGAGAAGCCCAGTGCTCCCGCTGTTCGCATTGACTCCTCCTTCTACAAGTACCTCACAATCACGGTCCTTCTCTTCTTCCTCTCCAAGTTCCTTGTACTGCTTTGCTTCTCTACTCACCTCCGCGATTGCCTCGCTGGATGGCTCAAGCGAGTCGCTACCTCGTACGGCCTAGAGAACATCATCACTCAGAAGACTATTCGCTGCTTGACCCAACCCACCATGAGCGTGCTCGGTCTTTCGCTCCTCGTCTCAACCATCCAGTTGACCGCTACTTTCCCACTACGTTACTGGACCGCCGAGAAGCACCCCAACTCTTTCGCTGCTCGTCGCTTCGTTCGCTTCGTGGGATCCTTGATTTGCTCAGTCTCCACCATTGCTATCTGGCTTCACTTTAACGCTTACGGCGAGGCTGAGTCCACATACGCACACAAGGCCCTGTTGGTCTTCCTCTTTGCTTCCAGCGCGCATGCTCTGGTTGCATATGCCGACAGCGCAACTGTTCCCCATGTTGCCGAGTGCGCGATCCAACTCTTCGCCTCTGCCGCGTGCCTGTTTTTGAACAAGTCGATGCCCATTGTTGAGCGCAGCGCCGTTCTCGTCCTCTTCTTGCGTGCATGCGCCCTGTCTGTCCACAGCATCAGCTCTGTGGGCCTGTTTGCATTGTCGAACCAGACTGCCGTTAGCCGTGGCATGACTGCAGTCGCGTATGCATGCTCATACTTGTACTTCTTCGTGATCCTCATTACTCCCCTCACCTTGCTTGTCCGCGGTTTCAAGGCCCCGTACTATGTGAACGCTGAGGAGGCTCTTTCTGCACTTACTTTGATCGGCTTGAATGCCTTCTCTCTTCTGGATGGTGCAACTCCTGCAAACTCAGCGATTCCATTCTCCGAGTAAGAGAGAAAGCTAGAGTAACACTCCACAATCAAGAACACCCTTGATTCTGTAGAAATGTACGACAAACACTTCATTGTGCATTGTGAATCACAATGAAAAGCGTCCATAGTATGCGCATCCTGCCTCCACCAGCAGGCTTTCATCGCGTCGAACATCGCCACAACAACATTAGCACAGGTGTCAAATTTACGATGTACTCTTTCGATTTCTCCAAACGTTCCCTCGTCACTCGACCAGAAAGAGAACCATAACCCGTTCGATTGGTGTCGAGTGCTTTGGCATTTGCATTGATTTAGTCCCTACATAGCAATATAGACCAAGGATCAGTCACGACCCGCCAGGGATTATGTCTGGATTTGCATGCGATTGATCGTCTTGAACTAACTGTCTTGTCTTGCGAGGGAGGATGCTTTCATGTGTATTTTGCCTTGCCGGCTTCGCATGCAAGCATCGCCGAGTACCCCATAGCCAGCTGCAATTCCAGTCGGAGATGCCCATTGTTCGAACTTGCCCAGTCTTTTTTCGGCCTCGATGCCAGAGCGACCGCATCGCGGAACCGAGCGACTGAGCCATAGCTTGGACAAGCGAATATATGTAGCCGATATGACGCGTGTGTCTTGTATCAGCAATGGTGTTGAATTACCGTATGCCGGTGCGTGTGTCGAGTTTGAGGGCTCTATCGAAATCGCGAGGGCGCAGGTTGAGTACCAATGCGTGTGTTCTTCATCCGGTCCTCCAAGTATGAGGATATCACTCTACCACTGCATCTGGGAGGATCCATAGACGTGTCATGCGACCCTGCTAAGTAACACACCCAGGGTATGCCGACTTTGCCACGCATTTCGGAATATCCTTCATGACCTGAATCGATGGTCATGGACAAGATGAGTACAGGACGCGAGCTTGTTTCTAGTGGGGACAATCAGTTGCGCGGGATCTGTGTGCCGGAGCGTTTCCTACTTGTTTCATGATGTTCATAGTGTTGCATGCGCCGACTGACATCGCCACTCATCGTTCCTGTCTCGATTCCTCTTCGGACATTGTTCGGACACTCTCTTGGTACCACGCCAGTCAGTATTGTCAAGATGGCGCGACTATTCTTCACACTGGCCTTGAGCTCAGTCCTCGTGCTCGCCCTTATCGCAGCAGGCGTGGCAGCTGCTACCGAGACGAAGCAGACCCAGGAGGGCGAGAAGCTGTACTTTGGAATGCTCACTCGTGCTGATCTGGACAAGCTCTTGGGCATGGTTAGCAAGCTTATTAGCTACGGCATTATCGCCTTGAGCTTCACCCTCAAATTGCCTGAGATCAAGAATGTGCTCAAGTTGCGCTCAGTCGAAGGACTCAACCGCAATGCTCTCTACTTCGAGATCATTTCTTATTTGTGTACGTACCGTTGAGGTCCCTCCATGACATTTACGTTTGTCTTGGCCTTCTACCTTGTACGCGTCAGTGCAAACCAGAACTCCCGGGTTCCTAAGAACTACGACCTGACATGCGACTGAACACGTACTTCCACCAACTTCCGTCTTGATTCTCTCTAGTTACCGTGACTTACAACGTCCGCGCGGGCAATCCTCTCACTGTGTTCGCAGAAACCATTGTCATCACCATTCAAAACCTTGCCCTTGCTGTATTGTTCTGGAAGTTCTCCAATTACGAAATGGGCAACCGAATCCGAGATGGTGTTGCCTACCTGGGACTCTTGGCGACTCTAGTCTTCCTCCCATCCTGGGTTGTTCCCGCATATATCCAGCTCTCAACCGCAGCGAATATCTGGGCTCGACTTAACCAGATTTATGCCAACTACCGTGACGGCACGACGGGCGTCCTCTCCCCCATCACGGTTACCATGCAGACTGCGGGCACACTTGCTCGTGTGTTCACATGCCTCCAGGAGACTACTGACTTCCTTCTCGTCGGTTCTTTCGTTGTCGCATTCCTCCTCAATCTCACCATCCTCCTTCAGGTGCTCTATTACTCCATGGCCAAGGGTGAGAAGGTCAAGGCCAAGGCAGATGAGAAGAACCAGCCGAAGATGGTTGAGTCGGCTGCAGTGTCAAGTGCCACCTCATCCCCCACTCGAGGCTCAACTCCCTCGAAGCGTACTCGGTCGTCAGCCAAGGCTGAGTAATGGCGAGGCATGCTCATTACCCAGTCAGTAGTGGAATTTATCCTCTCTGGGTCAGCGTTTCCAGTGACCAGTACATGTCAGCCAGCCGGCAAAGCTTGGTTTGAGTCAAGCTTGGCTTGTAGGGAGAACGACAACCAGCGTATGGTTAGTGAGCCTAACCTTAACCGATTTGAATAGAAGTAGTAAAGTGCATTGATTTCCTGCTGCCCTCTGTGCAATGGCAGTGTGCCAGTTGCCATGCCGCGCGTAATATCCTCCTGCCGAGGGACCCGAAGGTTCGCTCACCCCAGGGGGGTGGATGGAGAAGAAATCAAGGTCGCAGTTTGGTAAGAAGACACTAGGATGTTTGCACTGAGGACGGCGCGCCGACTCGTGCAGAGTCGTGCTTCGAGCTGGACGCGCACAGGTCATTCCCTTTACTCCACATTTTCAAATCATCTATCCCGTGGTAGACATCTTCCAACACACCTTCACACCGTGAGCCCTGTCCCAATCCCCGCGGGGGCACTTGTGCCGCGCCGCTCGCTGTGGTTTCGCAGCAGCTCAGCCGAACAGCGCAGGCAAACCGCGGGCGAGGATTCCAAGAAGAGCTCTGCCGAGGCGCAGTCTCAGGCGGACGAAAAGCCCGATGAGACCCTGCTCCCACCTGGGGCTGAGGGTGTGCCGTTCCGCCTGGCGCCTGAGGACGCGCTCGAAGCCTATGCACGATGGAGCTGGCAGGAGTCCCCGTGGTTCAAACCAATCCAGCCTGAGCGTTTGAGGCCGATCTACGCCCCCTTCTGGGTGTTTGAATTCACACTCACCGTGACTGATAAAGAAACTGGCGCAGTGACCAAAGTCCCGTACCGTAATCTGTATGGCAATAGCAATATGCAATATTTCCGACGCAAGGCAGCGCAGATCTACGCTGGAACGCGTTTCAATAGATTGCTGGTGGATGTGCTGAAGGCGCCTGTGACGCTCGCGCGGAGATGGAATGGACAGGAGATGCTCAAGATCCCCACCGAGCGTGCCTACGGTGTCTTCAGTCACTACGTAGAGGAAGACGAGGACGATGTGGATCAAGACAGCATCGATGAGGGACGTCGTCCGAAGCGCACTGCTACCGCTAAAGTCAAGTCTGCGGACGAGGGCAAGTACATGAGTTTTTTCCCGAATCCTGACTTCACAATCAAGAACCCTCCTCCTCCAAGGCCCATTGAGCTTGATGCATTTGCCCTCAGCGAAACCATCGCATGGGGCCGTGTTCAAGAGGCCGTGGTGAGCACAGAATTGGCGATTTTGCACCACTACTACGTTCATGGTGCGCCCATTGATAATGCCTATGGATCAGTATCACAACCCGGAAAAAAACTTGAGCCACGTAAAGGCTTGCTGGGAGTCTTTGACTTCTTCACTGGCAAGACGGATAAGAACGCACAAGTTGTAGATGATGAGGATAAGTCAGGAGAATATCAGCAGCAACATCAGCAGCGGCAACAGCAAGCGGGGGCTACGGCGGCACAGAATGGCAAGTCGGAGGCAAACACAGGAACTGATCTGAACTTGGATTTGGATGATCTACGAGCGGCGTTCATGTTCCGAGCGCATGGCACGCTAGACTCCTTATCCGCTCCCCCAAGTGAAGCTACGGCAGCGGCCGAATCCCTTAAAAAACGATCCCCGATTTTCTCACGAACGTCAGCGAAGAGTGTTCAACAGATCAAAGATCGGTACACATTCTCATTCGAGGACATCCAAAGCAGACGCGTTTATTTGCCTGGTTACGTGACTGAGTACAAGTCACTGATGAAATACTGGCGAGTGTTCACGTCTGGTGTTACAGGAGAAACATTTGGACTGCAGCAGCTTGGCCCTCTCGGATTTGCTAGCTTTACTAAGCGCCTCAAATTCCATCCCTGGATGATGGTCCTCGTGAACGATCTCAACCTAAAGATTGGTGGTATCATTTTGCGTAAGCTTTTGATGACGCCTGCAGCAGCCGCAATCTCAGCCGTCATTGGTGGTGCAGTGATGGTTGCGAGAAGGTTTAAGGCTCATCGAATGGAGAGCGAGATCGAGCGGAAGTGGAATCAAATCCGTGAGGATGAAGCGAAGATGGATGCGTTCTTGGAATCGGGACGCGACCTGTGGATGTTCCGCCGACCAGCAAGTGAGTCAGACAAGCGCCAAGCCGAGAATGCCAAACGTCTCTGGGATTTCGTGACTCGTGAAGATGTTGCACATCGTGAAAGGCTGAGGCGACAAGCAGACAAGAAACGAAGGCAAGAAATGGAGAAGCAGCGTCTCGAGAATCTTGCAAAACCACCGCCGAAGATCCCTGAAGATCCTTATGAGCTCTTGGGATTGGCGGCACCAAAGACGCGAGCCGAGGCTAACGCCTACACACAGCATGATATCTCTCAAGCATTTAGGCGACAGATCATGCTTTACCATCCAGACACGTACAATGAAGAAACTGCACATTGGTCCAAGGCTTATTCACATAAGCGTACACAAGCCATCATTGAGGCATATGGTCTTATCAAGAGCCCCGCATTACGTTCAGCGTATAATGCGAGGTATCCAGATCGTTAAACTCACATCATCAGCAAGGTCTCGAGTATTACTGGCACCAAGAAAGACTTCCCTCGACTCGTTTGTGCGCCTTCGTACATTAGTAACTTTCTTTTATTGCCCTTTCTTTCTTTCTTTCTTTCTTTCTTGCTTTCCTTTCTTTATTGTTGAAATAAACTCAAAAACTCTTCCAGCGTTCGGTGGTCGAATTAGACTATGTAGCTACTGTTGAAGGCTCTTGAGTCTGGCGATCAAGGAAAGCAAGTTATGTGACTTCGAAGCTGATGCTCGCTGTGCATCCTGACTGGAGTTGCTGGGACCAGGCCCTCGGGCTGCCGCATTAGGAACAGGTGTGCCAGTGGTCATACCACTACTTTCGAGCCTTTTGCGAGCGCCGGCTTCGCTGGGTGATTTAACCTCGGTCGTTCGGACGGGAGTACTCTGTGTTGAACCACGCGGGATCTGAGATGAGACTGGCGCTGCGATGCTATGAGCGGCAACCTGTTGGGTCTCAGAGGTCGGTTGAGATGAGATGTCATCCTGAGCTGAAGCGCGTGGCAGTTGGTGTTGGATGGTCTGCTCCATGGATGAATGTGGCATGTGATACGAACCTCGACCGGGTTGTGCGTTGGGTGTTGCTGAGGAGTGGTTGAATGATGGTTGATGCCCCGCTTGCTCAGCCACCGTCGACGCACGGAATGGGATCGGGTAGTTGCTGGCGTCAGCTATAGTCAGCTTACCATCTGGTCCCCGAACTGCGATAACGCCTTGCTCACGATGCATAATTTGCTGGAGCTTTGCTCGGCGTCTCGCCTCCTCCTCCGCTTGTTGGGCCTGCAGTCGTCTGGCCAGTGCAGCTTGACGCTCCTGCTCTTCTCGAAGAGATATGGCCGCTGACACATGCAATCCTCGTGTTGCTACAGAGCTCGATGAATGAGGAGCGAGGACTGGGGCCTTGGGCTTGCGTTGGGGCGAAGCAACATCATCTGCATTTGGTTCGTCAGTTTGTGCTGCTGGTTCTACGTCGGTAGCTAGTGTCTGAAGAGCCATTTGAGGCTCAGCTTCGCCCTGTTGTGAGGTTCGGGTGCGCATACCCTGTGAACCCTTGACCGAGTACGGTGTGACTGTAGGCCTTGAAGGCGGTGGAACCCTGTTGTCCACTGTTTGACTCGGTCTTGGGGGGCCAACCGACCTTGGTCGAGGCAATGACGTAGGGATTTTGGAAGCAGGCGTCTTCGCATGTCCTCCGCTGGCGGTCACGTTCGACGAAGTCGTACCAGTACTCCTCCGCGTAGAAGCCGACCCCGGCGTGCGCTTCGGAATCGATCGTGGGGTTGCTTGTGGCGGCTGTGGTTTGACAGTTGGTGCCGGCTGTTCTTCCAAAACACCTACGAACTCCGGAGGCTCCATTAGGCGAATTTGTTCTTGGGGCTCTTCGTGGTTTGGTTCAGCTACTTGGACCTCCAGGGTGGGTGTGGGTTCTAGAGGGAATTCTGGTTGCTCGCTTTGCAGTGAGTGCACGCTTTCAGCATCCAATCCGCTGCCATTCACGTCCTCTGATGATTGATCTTTAGTTTCACACCTATTGTTGGCTGTCATTGAAACTGATCCTCGAAGGTCATCTGGTGGAGAGTCAATATTGGTCTCTGTGACTGCATGATCATCTGACATGGTATTATCTGCCTTTGAGGGAGCATCCACGTGAGCTTCATGAAGTTTAGTAGGCCCTGCTGCATTATGCACTTGGTCTGCGCCCGAAGGCTTAGAGTTGGACTCGTGACTTTCCTGCTTTGCTGACACTTTATCGTCTTGCTCCTCTTGGTGTGCGGCATGGGCTCGCTCCACACTCAGGTCAAGAGCAATTGTTGGCTGAGGGCAAGGCTCCGCGTCTGGTTCGATAACCCTGTCGCGCACTTTTACAGCAAGCTTCTCGAGAGAAACAAGGCGTATGTCAAGTACATGCGCACGTCGTCGTTCTACTGGCAACACTGTTGCAGCCGCAGACTTCAAGGCTTGTACACCCTGGAGTGCTGCTCCGCTTGATTTCAATCCTCCTCCTGACAATCCAAGTCCAGCTACTTGGCCAAGCTGCTTCTGCACCTTGGACGCAAGGTCATACAGTGTTTTCTCAAATCCATCGATCTTCTGGCCAAGGGTCGCTTGTAACTTGCGTTCCGCGTTGAGCATCACTTGCATGTTACTGAGCCTCCAGCGAAGCTCCTTGAGTGTTGAAACCGCGTTGGAAGTCGGTTCGCCTGATGAAGATGAAACCAAAAGATTACTTGCTGAAGGTGAGGTATGCATGGAATTTGAACGAGAGTGACCTCCACCACCGCCACCACCACCACCACTGCTGTGCGCTTGGTGCAAGTCGCTGAAAGACGGGTTGTGAGACAAGGTACCGGTCTTACCCGTGATCGGAGGCAATGAATCCTCTCTCAGCAGCGGAGGGAATGCTGTTGTAAGTGGAACAATATCTTCGCCGAACGTGAGCGCACGCACCTGGGATTGCTTTTCAAAATCCTGCACCCATTCTAATACCTGATTGAGGGTTGCGTTAGTTTCAGCCTCTAGCTGTTGGAGTGCTGAAGCAGCTATCAGCTCCAGTTTTGCGGTTTGTTCCGAGTCGAATCCTGGCCTTTCCTCCGCCAAAATAGGTGAAATTGTATCAGCATCTGAAGCAAGTGCTGCTGAGATTTTACACTTGAGGGCTTGCATATGACCTTGTGCATTCTCAAACTGATGCAGCTCTTGCTCCGTAGCTCGAATGAGTTCTCGTAATTTTTCTGTCTCGTTCATGTAGTAATCTGCTCGACGTTGAATACCGCTTTGAGCGCAGCGAACCATGCCTTCTCGCACTTTCTCCAAATACACGCGTAGGCCAGCTAAGCGACACTGCAGCGCTGCTTTAGTGTTCGCGAGTAATAATGAGGCACGACTCTCCAAAACAATAAATCGAGCTGCAAGCAAAAGGAGAGGCGTGCCAGTGTTTGGGGAGACCAGCGTGGCCAGCACCTGCTCGGCAGTCTCGCTCGCAGAACGACGTGCTGCCTCGACCATTTCAGCTGTAGCACCAGAGAGTTGAGTTGTGGATGCTCTAGAGGCTCCAACCAGCTTGCCTGCCACAGTTGTGGGGCCATTGTCATCTGTTTGGACTCCCTGGTAGAGATCGTCAACCAATGCCTCCAACTCTCCGAAAATCAATGATATCTGATCCATGGGCGAGAGCTTTTGTGGGAGTTGCTCAACAAGCGACGCCTTGAAGGAATCATCGTCTTCCATATCGTTGGGGTCGTCATTTAAACGCAAAGAGTGAAGGAGGTATTTGCCTGCACACTCCGAAAGTACAACACTCTCAATCTGACCAGCGATTTCCTGGTCGTCGAGCTCGAGGTCGAGCTGTGGCCCATCTGCAAGAGCAACAAGACCTCGCGGTACTTGGACTTCACTACCTTGCGCATTGAGACTCACAACTGTTGAGCAGTCGATTAGCTCACGATGGGCTTTTTTCAATGCTGAAACGAGCGCAGCACGTGACTGTACCAGGGTGTGACCAGCGCGCTGAACAGGGGTTGAGAGTGATTCAGAGGCAGCCTCAATCTTTTGGCTCAATTCAAGAAGGCAAACAGTGCCAACCTTTTGTTGCTGAGCGAGCTCTGCAAATTTGTGGACGGCATCTGCCACAATCGCATGAGCACGACCGGCTAATGCGAGCAGCATCGACTTCTCACTCAATACTCCCCTAGTCGAATGGAGTTCCTCGCTAAGGGCCTCACGTTGGGCCATTAATGCACCGACCTGGGCATGAAGTCGTATGCTCTCATTCGCTGCATTCTCCCGTAACTCTTCAAGCCTGTCCAGCGTGTCTGCATGCTCAGCGTCCAGTTTCTGCAATGCACTGCTTTTCTCAGCGAGTTCGGCCGTGGCTTTGGCCAGGGCTAGCGACAGCTCGCTAATCTTGGCTTCGGATTCCTTGCGGTTCTCTGCTGCAGTATTGTCTCGCTTCTCCAGCTGGGCCGTCATTTTTATCATTTGCTCTTCAGAGGCCTTTACTGCTGCGCGGCATACTTCAAGAGATGATCGTGTGGAATCGAGTTCTGCCACAGTGGCTTCGAATCTTGAGAGCAGATCCTTGTACTGATCTTGTGCAGTGACTAGCATTTGCTGGAGGTTTTCACACTCCTCTTGTAATTCGGCGTTCGCCTTCATCAAACCGTCGCGTTCGCGGTCAAATTCGGACCTGGACTCCTCAAGTTGCATCTCAATTTGAGCGACCTGATCTCTGTAGTCTTGAAGCTCGTGCTCTAGCTTGCTTTGCAACTCCTCCAATTCTTGAGCGTAGCGCTGCTTCTCCTGTTCATGGGTTTGCTTCAGTTCCTCCACAGCGGTTGATAGCTCAGAAGCATCGTGCTGTGCGGCCCGTGCTGCAGTTTCAGCCGCAGCCGTTCGCTCGAGAGATGCTTCGAGTGTCATCTCAAGCTCATGCACACGTTCTGCAACCTTGGCCTCAAACTTCTCTTCAAGGTGGACGCGCTCAGTGCGCTCTTTCGAGACCTCCATTCGTAGAGCAGCTATCTCCTCCATCAGCTTCATTCTCTCAAGGTGATGGGTTTTGACTGCCGCCTCCATCTTGAGCGCGGCTTGCTGCTCAAGCTGGGCGACACGATCGTTATGATGAGCCACCAACTCAGAGAGACGAGCATTCCATAACTCTTGTTCACGATCACTTCGCTGCTGCTGCTGTATCGCAGTTTGTCGAGCAAGTTCGGCTGACTTCTCCCTCTCCCTCTCGAGCTGAGTCTTCCAAGTTTCGCGTTCATCAGCTCGAGCAGCTTGAAGAGCAGCTCGGTGCTCTTGTTCTAACTGCGCACGAATCTTGATTTCCAGCTGAGACTCTCGATCAGCAACCGCCTTGGCGATTGTCTCGGGGAGAAGCTTTTCGTAACGAACAAGATCTGTCTTGGCTTGATTTAATTCCTGCTCCAAAAGAGCCATTCGCTGAGTTGAATCATTTGAAGACGCTCGGGTAGTCTCCAGTTCCGCCTGCGCCTTCGCCAGAGCAGCCTTGGTTGCCGATAGGTCAGACTCCATGTCTGCTCTGGCCTTGGCAAGCCGCTTAACCTCGTCCAACAAACGTTCGCGCTCATCGAGACCCTTAGCAAGCTCGAATCGGAGCATTGAAATTTCTTCATTTGCTAATTTAGCGCTTTGCTCGGCGGCCACAAGCTTTGCTGCATTCTCTGCTACTTCAAGAGCCGCAGCCTGCTGAGCTTCGTATGCCTTCTTCGCGGCGAGTTGCAGCTCACTCAGCCTTTGCTCGTAGTTCTGTCTGAGGGATTCGTATTCCTGCTGGCGCGTATTGACAATGGACTCGTGTTCTCGAAGTGTGATTTCACGTAGCTCGAGCGCCTTGCGCATGGACTCAATGTAGCTCTGAGCCTCTGCCTCACTGCGAGCGGCCTTCGCCGCTTCCAAATCTCCTTCGAGGCGTCGTACTACCTCGATGGCCCGTTCGAGTTCAGCTTCAAGTTCAGCGATATGCTCGGCCTGGGCATTATTGTGATCCTGTTCATCTTTCAGTCTCTCTCGCAGCGCTCTGGCTTCCTCTTCCGCCTGAGCAGCTCGCTCTTTTGCCCTTTGTGCAGTTGCCAAGGCTGCGTTGGCTCTTCGCTGCTCATTTGCAACCTGCTGCATTAGCGCATTGATCTTCAGACCAGCTGCATCGGTGTGAAGCACGGTAAGCTGGGCCGCCTCTTCCTCAGCTGGAGAGGTTAGCAAATAGTTCCTTGGGGCAATATACGCCAAATCTTTGTTGAAGATACCCTGTTGCTGTGCCTGAGCGACAGGAGAGCTTGGAGGAATGGGCGCACCGGCCCAGGTCGCAGACGCTTCGCCCGCCGATGTTGATCCACGGGGACTTGGGGGCATCTTGGAACCCTGTCCCGCACTGCCCTTCGTTGGAGTCTTGGGTGGTAGCATCCCAGTAACACTGCTACTGCTACTGCTACTTGTAGTGGTGTTGTTCCTGCTTGGATTGGAGTCCGGCAGTCCCTGGTTGTGGCCAGCTGCTGCGAGACTAGAGGTCGTGCTCACCGATCGAGTGTGGCGATGCAAAGCAAATCTAGGCTCAGGTACGCTTACCAGCGCAGGCGCCGTGGACGTGGCGCGCTCGCTCATGGATGGGTTTCTCAGGTGTCCGTTAGAATTCAGGAGCAGGTTCGGGCTCGTCTCGCTCCTGTGGTGCGTGGGTCTGGGAGTTGCCGCGGAGTCAGCAAGCCCTACTGTCGGTTCTCTACCTTTTGCCTCGTGGAATTCTGCATCGCTCCTCCCACTTCCCCTGGAGCTCGATGCGCTTGCTGATTGGCTCGCAAGATCTTCGGGCTTCGTGTGCAGGTTATGAGGTAACGGGAGACTGCGGAGGCGAGCGGGCGTACTCATGTGTGTTGTCGTAGTGGGCCGCGTCGGAGTGGCCAGGGCTTGGGGCGCGCGGACCGGTGCAGCGTGCGAAATCGCCAAGTTTCAGAAACCGTTTCTCTTAACTTCTAGCATTACCTCCAACGGTTATTACCACAAGGGCAAGCAAGTTGTGGTGTGGTATAATCGTCGAGATTGCTTATAGACCACTCATTCACTCATTTGATATCTTTTATTTGAGTCTCTGAAGACGGCAACCTACCCAACGCAACGCACCTGATGAGCTCTGAGACAGCTCCACCACGCGTTTTGAGGGGTAAACCCGTCGTGGTGGACCTGCTGCAGGAGGACGGGCACGCCGTTCCACTCGAACCCTCGTCTGGAGATGCCTTCGCGCCGCTTGTCACGCAACCCGCACATCTTGCGGGGATTAGCGAGCCAAAACCCAGACCTTTGGGCGAAACGAATCGGGCTCGGCCAAGACAGGGAGAAACGCACATCAAGAGCGCTCGAGCTCGAAGCAGGTCCAGGGTGGCTGGAGGGCGTGCGAGCCCAAGAGTTGGGCAAGCATCGACTGCGGCCACGGAAGGCGCTGTGAGCCATGGAAAACGACCTGAAACGATCTCTCCAAGAGCAATTGCAAGCAACAACGGTACCAGAAGTGGGAGCAGCAACAGTGACAATAACAAGCCCGCGGACTCCGTTGATGATGCCGCTAGCACTGCAACTACTACTAACGCAACGGCCTCCGATGCATGTTCCTTTAATGCCGCTGGTGATGGTACTGACTTTCAGGAAGAGAACCCACTTCCTGCTGGAGAAGGCCTAGACTTGTCCGACAGTCTGGACGCAACTGTGACGGAAGATGACGGCTTATATACTCGACCCCTTTCAGGCCGTGGGGCAGTCCAAGATGAGGCTTTAAACATCACGCTGGATGCTGAGTCCCAGCGTATCGCAAATTACTACCATAGCTTGCGTAAGTTCCTGAAAGAGTGCAGGAGGAATAGGCGATATCTCGAGGCCGAGGAAACCAAGAAGAAGATCGATGAGATCCGAGCGATGGAAGCCCAACGTAGACTCGATGCACTCAAGGCCCGACATGCTCGTGAGATACATGCACTGAATGAAGCATACCGCCAAGAACTTGAAGCATTCAGACGTGCACGAGAAGAAAAGTTCCAGGAGTTTACGAATGAATGCCAGCAACAGCTGCAGGTACTCATGGCTCAACACGAGTACGAAGAGCAGACCACCCGGGAAGCTGAGAAGGCAAAACTTGAGGAACGCCCTCGCCCCTCACATGAGTTGCTCACCCTACGACGCATTGAAGAGAATCTGAGCAAAACCGACTCATTCCGAGAGGCCTTCGAGGTTCGTCGTCGAGCTGACAAACTAGAGCAAGAGGAGATGCTCGCGGCACAGAACGGCTCGCATACGCGCATTACAAAGGCACTCGCGGCGCTGTACCGAACTCACAGTGCAGAGCTTGCCGCGCTTAAGCAGCGACATGAAATTAAGGAAACGAAAATTCGACGCGCATTGATCATTGATGAAGAGCAGCTCACACGTAAGTTTTTCAACCTTCATGCTGCTCTAGTTCATTCTCAGAAGCTAGAAATAGCCCGTCTGAAGGGGCTAAAACATTACATCCCACCACCTTCGCGTCCGATTGATCTGTCGAAGTTCAACCCCGATGAACCCTTGATGCGACACAATGATCACGCCCTTCCTCCCATTCGAGGATTGCCGTGTGAAGACGGTCAGGACACGACTTCTGCATCTAGCTTCAACTCCATTGGGGATTCCGTCTTGTTTGAAGGCGATGCTCCAATGCGTGATAGTGAGCAAGTTAGTAATCTTGGCTCCGAAGTAGATGAAACCCAGGCAGATGCAGCAAGGGCTGAGATCGGACCTGAGCTTTATGGAAGTCCAACAGCACGTAGAATTCGGCATATGCTTCGTCGACCAACTACGGCAAACAGATCAAATACTAGTCCTGGCGGTAGCAAATCTACTTCAGCAACATCAAGTCCCAGAAGCACTCTTTCCAAGATGGAAACTAAAGGTGCTAGAAAGCGCCTGGACATGAGGGATATTCTGTATGGGCAAGAGGTCGATGATGGCAACGCAGAACTATCAACCAAATTCCGCGAAGATATGAATCCCATCGAAGTCCTTCAGTTGGATGCGGCCTTGGATCAGCAGCAGGCTGCTCGCGTACAGGAAATACTGGAAAAACGAAGCACTCATTTGTCTTCTACGAGCGAAACTAGTCCAGAGGAAGGCCATGGTAATGTAAACGCTGAGGGTCAATCTCTTGACAACCAACAGCAGTCTGAACAGCCAGCTGAGCTACAGGGGCAGCAAGATCCCCAATCCCAGTCTCCAGCCACCGCGCGTAAGTCTGCTCTGGCAGCGACGGCACCTGGAATGCCTCCCCCGCGCACGGCTGAAGCGTTACGGCATGCAGATTTCGTGCGAAATTCCAACCGACGCAGACTTCCCAACATCACATTCACTCGCTCTCGAACAGCACGTGGCACCTCGGAAGGTCTCTCAAAGGTGTATCCTAGCATCTGTCCATTGCGACCCACTGAATCTGACCTAATACGAATGAAGGAGGCGGAGGAGCGTGCTCGCCGACGAGAGCTTGAAGCCCAGCGAAGGCATCTCGAAGTCAGTCGCCGGTTTGCCCAACGAAAACGTGCTCAGCAGGAGGAGGAAGAGCAGCGGCGCGAGGAGCAGAGGCGTCTCAAATTGCAGCAGGAAATGGAGCGTGCGCGCCTTGAGGAACAGCGTCGCTTACAAGAGGCGCAAAAGGAAGAGCAAAGAAGGCATATCGAGATATATCGCCAACAGCAGGAAGCAATTGCGCGGAATGAGAAGGCGAGACAGGATTACGAAGTGAATTTGCAACGTGTGAATGCCGAATTGGAACAGGAGAACGCAAAGCGCTTCCCTTCGACTCACACTCACCCACGGTTATCAACCTTGTACCAATCGCCACGAGTCCAGGTGGATGTTCCACTCGAACTTGTTAACTTCGATCCTAGCCTCCGTCCACCTCCCCACAAGTTGCCTCCTGGCCGACTGCGGTGGGCTACACCACCTCCCCCAGTTCCACTCCCTGAATATCTCCGAATGGGTGGGCGCGAGGAAGTAGGCACAATCGCGGTTCCTTTGGCCGAGCAAGATGAGGTGGTCCAGTCGATCATGGGCGAGTTGGAGGAGAAGGAGAAGGTTCGAACAGCAAGAGCGGCAGCAGATTACCGTCGTCGTCAGCAACAAGGACGTCTGGCGTTGGTCTCAACCCCGTCTCCCTCTCCGTCGCCACCGCCCCCACCACTTCAATCGTTGCCTTCCGAGACGCAGGAAAATCCCAGTGCGGCTGTTGCTCCTCCCACTGACAGGCCTATGTAGAATAAACGTCGCAACCTCACCCAGGATATGGTTATCATATAGCATTTGCACGTCCTCGTCCACGAGTGGTTTTTGGCGTTTTCTTTTTCTCTTTTATTTGCTCGTTTACCTATTTAACCTTTGCCGAACCAGCAGACGCGCTTATTGAGTTCGCGGTCGTTGGTGAAGGAAGCGGATTGGGTGGTGGCAGAGGAGGTCGTGGTGTAGATCCTAATCCAAAGATTACACCTTGGTATTTGTAGTCATCGATTTGTGAGTCGAAGTACTGCTCCCGAAGCTTGAAGAACGTCGCGGCCGTGAGGATTGCATCTGATCCTGCCTGATGCTGTGGACCGATTCGGCCAACACCAAGGACAGATGCAACGCGCTGCAGACCACCCTTGAGGTCCTCGCATGATCGAACCATATATTTAACATCATACAGCGATGGGAAGAATATCGAAACTAATTCGAAGAATCCCTCCTCATCGTCTGGTAAAGGTGCACATGTAACAATCTTGAGCAGGTAACCATAGTCATAACCTGCGTGGAATGTAATCCATTTTACATTCGGGTTAAGGACCACTCCCGACATCATGAGCTGCTCTCCGAAGTCTTGAATATCAATACCCTTCTCTTCATGCATTTGGAAGCGGATTCCGGCCTCTTCCAAAAGCCTGTACGAGTCAGGGGCGAACATGTCTGATCCGGCACGGAAGGAGAAGTTGAATTGCCAGCAACAGCTGTCTGGGATATAATTGCCATTCTCATCACAGAAGAAGAAACCGACCTGAATGACCTTGAGCAGATCGACATTGGATTTCAACATCTTGTAGTGGTAAGACGCTGAAGTACGGTGTGTACCCGTGGGCCTTGAGACAACACCCGGGAATTCCGTATCCATGGCGATATATTTGTACGTATCGACAAGATTCACGATTCGAGCCATTTCAGTATGCAAGTTGTGGTTCCAAACGTCGATGATCTTGACGTTGGGGAGATTGGACCTGAAGGGTGAGATTGGACCGCTGCCATTTCCATTGGTGCTGCTAGGTGACGTGCTGTTGCTACTACCTGAAGCAGCCTCGGACACGGCCGAAGACAACTCTGAATATAAATCCTTGATGTTTGCGATCTGCACAGGCGGTCGGGTTGTGCGTGTCGACGCGGGGCTTGGTCCCGTGCCTGCGACACCAGCTGCAGCGGGTGCCGAGGATCCTGCAGCAGGCGCGTTCAGGCCAAGCGAGCCTGATCCTGCGGTGGTTGCAGCCGTTCCTAAGGCCGCAGATCCACCATGCAGCCCTCCAGACTGGGCAAGGTTTGAAAGTTGTGAGCCAAGCGGGTTTTGTGTGGTGTTGAGACCTATTCCGGGTGCAATTGGGCTTGCCACCGCAGCAGAGGACGTGGCACCGGCCGTTCCAGCTGCAGGCAATGTCCCAGCGGTAGCCATGCCCGATCCCATGCCGCTTGGCGGGGGCATGCTCGCAGGTCTCTGACCTATGAAAGTGCTCGTCATGTCACGGAGCGGCTTGCTGACAAAACCAATGCAAAGTCGACGCCGCGCGGGGAAACGAGGGGGTACGAGACCGCTATCTCGCCAGGTACGGTATTATGCTCTGTTGGATGGGTACAGACACAGAAATAAGTGGATATACAAAGTATGGGATTCAAGTCCTGTGAGTTCGTCGGGAATTTCGTCGAATTTTCCTCAGTATTCGGTGCCAATGCAGGGAAATAACTCATGAAACAGTCTGTGACACTCATGTCCTCTGAAGCTACACTCGCATGGCGGGTACAGGGCAGTCCACTCGCGAGATATTTCGCTTCAAACTACCTTAGGTTCTTCCAAAACCGGCGTCTGCCAGACCTCGTTCCACATTCGGGGGTGCCGAAATAAGACCACCCTAGATCCTATCCACCGGTCTGTGGATTTTCTCGCGAACGAGGTTCGAACGAGGTTCGCTGTCACATCAACTCGTTCCACGCGGAGATTGCGCGCAGGGCCATTCCGAGCACGGCACATTGCACCAGTTGAAGTACGACGACTTGCGCCGCGGTGGATTAGGCATAGCCGGTCTGTAGACGCACCGCTTCACGCCTGTTGGCACGCAAGGTTTGGCTGAGAATCCTTTCAGTGGCTGCAGGTAATCGTTGAGTGCACTTGGCACTGGGCACATATCAGGGTCCACACTAGAGACGAGTCAGGCAGCACCATTGGTAAGAATTGTCACCCCTCTGCTCCGTTACGGAGACGATAGGGTCAAGAAGGACGGACCTTTGGTCGCAGGTCGGTGAGTCAACCTCCTATCCACTGACATCACGGAAAGTGAACTACGGCTGGCCGCACTAGGAAGGTGGGACAGCCCTAGCACTGTGGTTGTCGTGAAGTGAAGACTCTTATTGCTTGACCGCCTGACGTGGGGATCATGCACACCGGTCTTACGCGGGCCTTCGCAAGACAGATCATTACAAGATACACGAGTGCACCCAAAGGCTTGGTGTCTACTTCTTCCACAGCTCTGAGGTATATCGCGGAGCCACATCACCACCACCATCAGCAGCAGCAGCAGCAAACCCAATATCGCAGGGCGATTGCGCTTGCCTATTGTACTAATTTATCGCCGACATCGTGGTCGGCCTTAACCAAGACAGTCTCAGACAGCCTCGCAAGACGCTGTATAGCTGCAAACTTAATGAGCTCCCCAGCAGCGCAGGCTCACACCCAGTCGCAAGGCGGCGAATCTGTGCGTCACACTGAACTGGGCCCTCGCGAGGGTGAGATGAAGAGCGCTATGGTCGCCTCAACGGCAACGTTCGAAGAGATAAACCTCATTCGCGTCCCTTCAGGTGGAAAGTCCACTCACGACGCCATCCTCGCTCGACCACCTGGCCCTTATACAGTTATGCGCACTGTTGGCGGTATCGAGAGGATATTCAGACTCGGCGACCATATCCATCGACTGACCAATGCAATGAACTCGTATATTGATGCACTCCCTAACGAGACCACAGAGAAGAAGGAAATGCTCAAACGCGTTTATGCAGATTGCGGGGTGATGCGTAAACTTGTGTGTGAGTGTACATACTCGGCAGTGCAAGGTTTTGTACATTCTGCAACTGGTAAGGCGACGCTGGAGGAGGGTAACAGCGAACGACGAAAGCTGTCCGAGTATGATTTCACGAAGGAGCTTCGCATCCTTGTCCACATTGCCCAAAAGCCAGCATCATCACAGGGCTCTGGCGAGATCAAGTTGCTGCGTGATGGACTTCCAAGGGAGCTGGCACTCTTCTTCCATCACTTCGAGGTTTACGTCCATGTCTCGCTTCTTCCTCCATTGCCCAAACCACCTGTAAATGCCGTGGTCGATGTATTCGCTCGAGCAAATGCAACTGTCAAGTCGAGTTCATGGGTTAAACACAGTGAAGCAAGGTTCCAAGAGCTTATTCGGAAGGAAGAGAATGAGAACGAGATAGTCATGATCGATGAGGATGGCAACTTCTATGAAGGATTCTCCTCGAATTTTTTCGCTGTTGTGCGGTCCTCATCGTCGGATGGAAAGACTCAGGGTGCACTAGAAATTCAAACAGCTGGAGACGACAGAGTTCTGAAGGGAACGATGCGGCCGCTTGTACTAGCAGCGAGCAGGACTTTGAACCTGTCAGTGAAAGAGTCTTCACCTCATGTAACCAAAGTCCATGACTGGGCTGGGTGCGGTATCTCCTCCACTTCGAGACTGTTCCTTCCCATTCATCGACTGCGATTCACGAACGCTGCGCGGGACGTACTGTTGAAATCTGACGCAGCGGCAGCACAGCGTCTCGTTACGCTGGAAGACGGCTCCTCGGCAATCTTCTTTGAGACGAGCCCCAACTCGATCACAATGCGCATTGCAGACGCGGTCTACAATCACTTCACGGAAGAAAGTGAATCGTACTTTAGTGAGTGAATGCTGGCTTCCTAGGAATCGTACAAATCGCGACAAATAAACTCCCCAGGTTATAGTTAGCCCAGTGGCCTGCTCAGTAAAGGCTTGGTTTCTGCTGACGCAGCTAGGCTATAACATTCGGCTCGAAAGTCATCCGTTAAAAGCCGATGTAAACCGCATCGGTATGGACTACCTTGCCTGCTATTACAGCCCAGAGACCACGGGCGCGTCTTGCTCGCTACATGTGCGAGGAAACAGTACAGTATTGTGCCGATGATCTCATCCACCATCTCTTGATTGTTGAGCAAAAGATCTGCTTTGCCAAGTTGTGATATTGAAGTATATCCGATGCGGTTGCTTGCAGCTATCCTCGTACTGGGGTGTGTGCTCCTGTCACAAGCTTATGGCTTGATTATTGAAGTGCCGCCCAACAATCAGGAGTGCGTTTTCGAGATTCTTACACTCAATGAGCGAATGATCGCTTCCTACGAGGTCATCGCGGGCGGTTTGCTTGACATCAACCTCAAGGTACGTTTCAATTCAAATGCATAATGCGAATCCGTTCATGGTATATCTGTGTGCAGACTGTCACTCTTGTGCGCCATCGTGATCTCACGAAACAACTCCTGGAACTTCTACTCGCGCTTTAGGTTTATGGACCTGATGGCAAGATTGTCTACGAATCTGAGCGAGAGACGGAGGGTAGCCTGCAGTTTACTGCGACAGTGGCTGGTATCTACCAGGTTTGCTTCAACAACGCCATGTCGACACTCACCACCAAGGTTGTGAGCTTCAACGTGTACGCAGGACACGACCTCCATAAGTACCAACGTGCTAAGGCTGACCATATGCAGCCCTTGGACAAGGCAATCGTTGCATTAACCGAGAACATCCGCCAGTTTGCAGACACTTACCACTACATCCGCGGTCGACTCCTCAGCTGTCACTCGAGTAAGTAGCCTAAGATGATACTGGTTACTGAGTTCTATGTGCTAGTATACATGCATTTTATTGTCAGCCTTGCATGCTCTTCCTGCGTGAGCGAGAGATGTGATGAGAGGTTGGTAACTGCCTTACATGAAGGAGGAGTGTTATCATTCTTATTGTGTTTGTTCCTTCATTAACTCACCTTCACGAATCTAGCGGCCAAGTCGACGAATCGTCGAGTCCTTTGGTTCGGTATTCTGAACTTCCTGCTAATCTTTGGCGCAACCGCGCTCAAGATCATCCTGATCACCCGACCATTCGAACAAAAGGGTGGCTATGTTATGATGTAATGATAAAACTCGTGAGCCTTTAGTGGCGACAAAGGTTATAGTACTCGCTTCGTGGCCAGTAACCAAGTGGCGTTGCAACGAGTCAACGTGCCCTACTCGCATTCATCTTGTTGGACGATTCAAGGAATTCAATCCTTTATCATTTCGGAAATGACAGCCGTGCTTACTTCAATTGTAGGCTATTATACCGGCGTCCTAACGCGTCGTAACCAGTCGTTGTCTAGAATGGTGGGACAGATGGTTGTCACAGACGAAACCGTATGTAAGCGAAGTAGAGCGCTCTCAACGAGCCGCACAACCCGGCTCTGCGTTGTTGACCCAGGGTTATACCACGATTTGTTTAACAAGCTCCTTGTATACATAAACTGTGCACTCAAAAGCAATATTTGACCCAAGATTCCTTCTGGTGTGTTCAGTGAAGCTGCATGCTTCTGGATGGATTACGTACCTTTTACGGGTTCCCACTCATGCTTCGGATCAAGGGCCGAAACGAAATAAAGATAGGCTCCGTTTGATTGGTCTTGCTCCTCACTCATTAAGGGGTTGCTAGTCGAGCACAACGTGCAGTGGAAACTCGATGGCTGGTTGGGTCCTCCAGAGGTTTGGGATTCGTCACCCTTGGCCTCAGTCACACCAATGCGTTGCGGGTACACCACAGTGCGGTCATAGCTGCACTCAGGCTGGTGGTCCTGGGCCGAACCTGGACTCGCTTTCGGATTCGGCTCGTAGTTCTCGATCTCGTCGGCCTGTCTCAGCTTGTCGTCGTGAATCTCAGGTGGGAACTCGATCACCCGCACGACAATGAAGTCATCCTGGTTGTTCGTCCTCAATGCATAGGGCCAACGGTGTACCTTATTCATGTACATCTTGAATCCATGCACATGCGCGGTATAGATTCGTTCGTGTTTCGCTTCCTGAAGAAACTGCTTAGTCCAACTTGCGCCTGTATCGTCGTCGTCACGCAGTGTGCCATACACCGCAAATCTCGCCGGGTGTCGTGCCACCTGCTGCATCATTCGTCGCAGTCCCAGCGTGGCGCTTTCAAGTCAATTCACGCAGTTTACACCCACTGCGCAGTCAGTCTATTCAAGTTCCCACGGCCATCCGTCCTGGCCCAGATTTATTCGGAATCTGCTCTTTGTCGGGCACGCCAGCATCCGTCCTGGCCCGGAAATGGGTCAGAGAAGTCGAGTTCGATGCGTGACTGAGCGGGCGAAACCGAGTGCAGCTGGTTTGCAGCGTGAGATCTAATATTAAGGGACTGGAGTTCACGCGAATCTGAGGCTTCTGCACCATCTTAGTGACTCACACACTCACTCTCACCCTCGGAATCGAATACCCTCACCTCCGCTCCTAGTTGGAACTGTGGCAAGTCCACCTGCCCATGTCGTCGTCTGAGGAGAGCGAGTCCAAACTGTCCATCCGATATGCGGATGTTACCAAGCACAACACCGGACAGGTACGTTGTCGATCCAACTGAACGCAGATGCTTTCACAGGGGTCCTAGCGTCGCGACAACCCACGCCTGGACCTTAGGCCGAGAGAGCTCCCTCGATCATGGAGCGTTGAGTGCAAGCTATTGTGACTGACACTAAGCCAAGATGGTGGTGGAGCGATCCTTACCGTGCTGGCGCGGCTGCTGCTTCACTGGCAATCGTTATTTGGTTAAGCGCAAGGTTCCCGGGTATCGGTTGAGGTCAATCGAATCACCGATCCGTCGCGTCGGACTTCACTGTTCACACGGTACAGGGAAACCTCAGGCTAAATGTCACGATGAATGTGTGCTACTTCACACCAATCTAGATCCGAGTCCTGAACGAAGCGGTCCTACCGGTGCCGTATTCGGACAAATTCTATGCAGACCTGGCTGCTCGATGGCCCAATGATAACCCTTTCGTACAACTGGCATACCATAACGATGTTCTCGTAGGTGCGATCTGCGCACGCGAGGAAGTTGTTGACGTTGCTGCACAAGAGGCATCTGGTCTTCCTCACATCTATCCTGACGTTACCCCTGGCTTCCGAGTGCCCGGTGATTCAGGTAAGGGCAAGAGCAAAAAGTCTGCACATCGTGTATACATTATGACACTATCTGTCCTGGCGCCCTACCGCCGACGTGGCGTTGCAAGTGGACTGCTCAAGCACATTGTAGCTGCTGCAGAGGCCAACCCCCAGATCGATCACATTTACCTGCACGTCCACACCGAGAATGCAGAAGCAATTGCATTCTACCTCAAGCACGGCTTCAAGCTCGAGCGAACCATTGAGAACTACTACCGCAACCCCAATGTGAAGCCCCCCCACTGCCATCTCTTTGTTTATCGATGCTCCCATGGTAAGTCAAAGCCGACCGAGAAGTAAGAGAGTCGACCCGCCCTACCAAACTCAGGAGGGCTAGCCTAAGTTTTGGACGCTATAAGTAGGCATAAAGAGGCCCTTTAGAGGGACGATTGTTATTATAGATATATCCCCGATGTGGATCAACCAGGAATCTCGTATCCGTGTGACATACCCCCGCCCAACGCCGGTCCACTGAATGCAACTCCCAGCGAGACCTGCAGTGCGCCAAGACTTCATCCACCTTGATTTGGAAAATCAGAATCTCAGAGCAGACTTTCGCAGACAGCGTATCTCGCGGCCCAGCGAGTATCTGGTGAACACAGCGCAGGCGACTTAACAAAAGTTGTCATAGCGAGCAGATGCTCCTGCGTTTTTGCTGAAGACAACCTATTTCCCAGTGTATCCTCCACGTTTTCCCTCCCACAGCTCCTAGGCAACCCGGTTTGCCCTTCCTGCGCCTCGTGCAGGGGTGGCATAAGAGATACAACTGCTGTATCACTTGGTTCAGAACGCTCCCTCACACCAGACTCCGCTGTTCTCGTGGAAGGCCCGCAGGAGCTGCGAACTGGTGTGGTTCAAGAGCCAGGATGACTTCTGAACATGAAGAATCTCTCCAATCGAACCCGTTCTTCGTCGCGCTGCAGAGCAATCGCGCTCTGACGACTTACTATCGACGAGCGTTCGAGACACCAAACAGTCTCATATGTGTTCCCCTGGCAATCTCTCTGCCCAATGCTCGCACCTTCACGTCAAGCAATTTCGCCCAGAATCATATTCTGATCCCAGCTGCGTTTCCTCTGAAGCAGGGCTGTCAAACTTTCCTTACGCTGAATGGTGATGTATGCGTTGTTGCCAACGCGGCGATTGCTCAGGACAGCGGTGACATCCTCCAAGGGCTCTACCCTGGAGGGGGTTCAACTGCCAATGGAAGTTCAACTCAGGGAAGCACACCGGCCGGTGGCGAAGGGGATTCCTCATATACCTCAACGATAATTGAGCTCTACCAGCGTTCATCAGTTGCAGGATATATCAGCGCTTTGGCATCCGGTAATGAATCAGCCTCCTGGTCCATCCCTGCTCAGCCTGCTGCGACGGCTCAGGTCCTCTTTGACGAACTTTGCTACAATGACGACTTTGTGGCTTGTCATGTCGTGTGCACCAGCGTGCCTATAACACCCGAGGCGTCGGAAGCGACTGCTACAGTACAGCAGCAGCGGAAAGAACGTGAGGAGATGCTGCAACAAGAACTTAAAGCACTTGGCCTGGATCAGTTCCAAACCCCTCCTGAGCGAAGGAGGGTCTCCGATCACTATCAGTTGCTCACGCATACCTTAGGGACGGGGGCCATTGAGGCAGCTGTCATTCGCAGCGCGACCTGGCAGTATTTTGAAGGCCTGTTCTCACTCGAGCTACCGCTCAAATTCCAATTTATTTCAGAGTCCGACTCGGATGAATCGAGCTCTGCACAGGACGCGTTCCTGCGCAATCAATCCAATCTCCCTGAAATTGCATTCCAAACAGAAAGTCGTGTGGATAAATCGCCTGGCCTTGCTCACCCACAGGCGTACACTTTCAGCCCTACTGGATCGACCACGAAAGATCCTCAATCGCCATCCACTTTGCAATCGTTGGCTCGAGCTGCACAACGGCTCCACAAGGCCATTCAGTCGGCGCAATCGATCGTAACCACAGGACTCAACAATCTTTCACTAGGAAGCTCGCGTAGGATGGTTGTTGCTCTCCTGAATTCGCCTTCATCTAGTGGGTTTTCGCGCGACCTGAAGTTAGCATTGCACACTGTGTTGACTGCACGATTCCTCTCGAAGCTTACTCAATCCGTAGCAGCCACAAACAAAATCATCGCAACAGAGCTAGCATTAGCGCATCGGACGAGAGCTTTGCGCCTAATCCCAACACAGCCATGCGACTTAGGGCTTGAGCCGGAGTTGCTCCAGACCCTCGAGAGACCTCTACCGCTGGCATGTTGCACTCCAATGTTAGCGGCAGCGCTGTTACGTGCACGTTGCTTGCTGCGACTTCCTGCACTGCTGAGGGTGTGGAAGTCAAAACGACAAACCGCTCGTGCTCATGCACGCAAGGCATCTCTGCTGTCGACGCAAGTCCCGTCGGTAGGTACATTACCAAAGGACCAATCATCAACAGCCATTACAATGCATGAAAACCCAAGTGAGGAAGAGTTGCTCCAGTTAGCACTTGACGATCTCCCACGTGTACGCATGACACCTATGGTCCGAGCAGCGATTGCCACTATGAACCCGAACCTAACCAATCAGCAGCAGGCCTACGGATTCCCAACAGATCAAGACGAGGCAAAGCCTGCCTCAGTAGCAGCCAACTACGTTAAGTTCTTACTTCGACCGCTTCCATCTTCGATCCACATTGGGGATCATGCTGCGCCGCTTTTTGGCAGCGGTGCGATTGCCATGCTGCGAGGAGACGCTGAAATCGAAAAGGCGATTTGGCTTTCAGTACAAGAAGCTCGCCAGAAGCACGCTTCGCAACAGGCGTCGAGTACTGAGCCTCTACCGACCTCAAACCATGATTCGGCTGCCCAATCCTCGCTTCATATCAAGCCGTTGGTGCATGATGGTGTGCCGGCAGAGCCCGAAACTCCCTTGACCACGCTCGTTCTACTCAATGATGCGATGCAATTGCTCCACGCTGAGTTGGCCACTCGTGGAAAGTTTGAACATTATATGAGCCAAGAGACGGCAAAGCTTGCAGTCGTAGGCAGGGCTAGCCTTGATCTGAGTCTTCTAACTCAACAAATGCTTCAGAACTCGAAGTCTCGTTCAAGCGGTCAAGAAGAAGCTGAGAAGGATAAGCTACGCCCCATTCTCCGGCTGCCCAACGGTCTGTCGGTTACAGGTATGTATGACTCATACGCCGTTTCCAAGCGTAAGTTAAGAGCAAGACGAGCGAGCACCACCCAACACACGGCTGCGTCGGAACGTCCAAGGAGTCCTTCTCCACCTCTTCCCCCTATCGTGTCGAAACTACCAAAATCTCAGACCGAGGCTTCATCCGCACCTCAACCAACCGTTATTCATTATCATCTGATCAAAGAAACCGGTACCATTGAGCAGCTTTCTGTACCTTCATCAGAGTTCGAGGCAGCTCCGCAGTCACAAACAAGAACGTCGAGCGCGGGCACGGGTCCAAAGCTCGTTTCTCGTACTCGCATGCGATTCGTTGTGAATAGCGGCCTTTTCCCACGGACCTCAGCAGTCAGGGCAGGCTTAGCATCTGTTCCAATAGGAAAGGCGTTACGAGAGCTGGAGTATGACTCGTCTGCTGATTCTGCATCACCATCGACTGGTAGTGGCGGTGTAGCTGCGGCTTCACCTGTGGCTGCTGCTGCTGCAGCTGCGCTAGGTTTTGGAGCAGCTTCAGGTGGTTTTGAGACCGCAGAGCAGCGAAATGCGCGGGCTTCTCGAGAGGCGATAGCAAGAATTCAACAAATTGGTGTTAAGGGCGGTGAAACTGAATTACGTGATGCGTCAACTTGGCTTAGGCTGCCTCGAGGTCATGCTGCCGGATTAGCTTACTTTTCGCCGCAGCAAACGTTGCCTCAGGCAGATCACCGAGGCATCCCCGCGCAAGGGCCGAATTTGCGTCGCGCGTCGACATCAAGCATACCTACTGTCTCAAGTGGACAGCACTTGCTGATGAGGACTGGCACTCAGCCTTTGCTAAAGCCGCCAGCCGTGCAGCATGGGTCCCTACGCAACGTAGCCCCGGTAGCAGCGTCTTCATCATCGCTTGTACAACCGCACGGCCGCCCTGTCAACCCTGTGGAAGATCCTGATGGTACAACTCGTGACCAAGCTACGCTACAGTCTGATAAAACCGCCACGCCCGGAACTGTGATCTCTACGGTCCCGGAATCCACAACGAGACAAGAGACCAGCGAAGCACCCCAGATATCAGAGGCGGCAGCAACCCATGAACGCTCATCACCCTCCACCAATGTCTCGCAAACCCAGCCGCAACGGCAGGTTCGACACATCCACTTCCTCCTTAACCCGCCAAAAGTTGAAGATGACCTTGATATCGTCTCCACGCTGGTGCCCCAGACGCCCACGCCAGGTGAAGGACCTCGACAATGGGAGGCCCAGCAGACCAACGGAGCCGCGGTCGACCGTGGTGCTGGTACAAGGGAGCTTCTAGCAAATCCCTATAGGTATGAATATGAACCCATCAACGCAACTTGGCGAGGCTGGCTCAACTTGGATTTTAACCCATCGAACACTCGGCGTGACGGCAATCAGCCCAAACGATGGCATCGAGGATGTGCATTACCACACCCTCATAGCTACTCTGGTCGGGTTTTCTTGCCAAAAGCTGATCTTGCCGATTTGTTTGGTGCGTCGCTAGACCAAGTGGAAGATGATTGGGATAATGGCAATTATACAGAAGGGGATGACGACGCAGAGGTTTTGGAGAAACTCAGATTAAGGCAAGCAGGTTCGGGCAATGATCAGCCGTCTGGACCAGCGCACGCTCGGGACAAATCCACATCCGGAGAGTACCGTCGTTGGACTGCCGAGACCAATGTTGACGCTGTTAGTGCTATTCGTGAGCTATGCTTGCAGCACTTGGCATCCTCAAGAGCTCGCAGTGGTTCCAGACCACTAGACAATGGGCGCAGCCAACATGGACCCGAGAATTCGCTACAACCAGGTCGGATGCCAGCGGGAAGTGCCATATATGCACTAGCTGCACGGTCTCCTGCTGAGATAGCCGACGCAGTTGAACGCATGCCCCCGGTGTATGGAGAAGATGGCTCTCTTCTTGAGAAGTCACTTGCCATGGCTATTGTCGAACTAGTTACGAATCCCATTCTTGTGAGTTTGCTTCAGCTGCTCACAGAGGAAGTAGGAATCAGCCTCACAGACGTGCTACGACGACACGCGCCGCATTCATCTCTTCTTCCGGACCGAAGTGAGCTTGACGAATCGGGACCTAGCCCACAGGGAGCGGAGGCAAGGCAGATGAATGCGGAGAAGCCGTTCACAACGAAACGATACATTAGGTGGGGTGAACAGGGGTGGTATTGGATGCCATTAGAGATTAATCTTAATAGTCTTTATCACTGTGTGGCACAACTTGGGTGGCGATTGGGATTGGGCTCAACATTCGACACGAGCCCACAGCAAATATACGCCAAATTTGTCGCGCAACCCTTATCCTGGCTTCCAACTATGCCCGAAGGATTGGATACTGATGGTAGCGTGCGCCCATCGCACACAGCGCTAACAGCGGACGACCAGATTCCAATTGTCGCATACTTGCTGATCCAAGCTAACCCAAGCAAGCTGGCGACGCGCCTCGCACTAGCTGAGCATCTTTCTCCACCTCCATCTTTGCTTCCATCCAGATGCTCTGGATTCTGGAATACTCTCACGCACTTCCGAGCTGCCATCGAATTTTTGCTGACAAACCCGTGCAAGCTCTTCCCCCCCGGACAGCGCAACAACCCCGCGAACCAATCTCCTCAATCGCCACAAGCAAACTCTGCCAGGAGCGCTGCGACTGCACTCCAAAGCTTGCTTGTCCCGACGCAAAGCACGTCATTCTTGGACTGGGGTGACGAAGCCAGACGTGCGGTCTCACAAAACTTTGGTTTTACTATGGAGGACATGGAGGCACCCCTGCAACAAGCCTCAGTATCGTCGACCCAAACATCCGACGGTCTTGAGGTCACGCGTCTGCAGGGTGCCGCAGTTGAGACAGATAGTGAGCCCACGCGAGTCGAAAAGAAGCGAAAGGATGCGATGAAGACAGCCCAGCTAAGCTTGGGTCTCATTGACGAAAGCCGCAAAGAAGACGACCTGTTTGGTAGCACAGATGATTCTATTTTTTGTTCTGGTGAGGTGGTGATTCCAAGACAATCTGTCAAGCCCGACATCGAACTCTCTAGTGATAAGCACAGCGCGCTTGATCATGCGGTCGGCAAGTTGAGTGCGAGTCATCTTCAACGTTCAATCTCAGTCTCATCAAATGTGGAATCGGAATCGCCCGCAGGCACACCTCTGTCTGCCAGCTCGGCATCATCAGGCCCACCAAGGGGTCGGACCCGACGCCCACATCCCATCGACTCGTTCCTGCCAACGCTTACACCTTCGCACATGTCAGAGCAAGCTTCTGGAAGCCTTGCTAATCAGAGTCGCACAACGAGCTCAAACACACATCCAGATGATACAAAAACGAAGGGCCATCATTCAAATCAAAAATCAATAAGCGTACGTGCGGGAGACGATCCATTGCTTGCGATGCTCGCGTCAAGTCGCAAGCCAATGCAGATCCCATCTGACGACGAGGACTAGAGCGGCAATTATTGAAACATTTGGTCACTATTTTATGGTCATTTGTGATATGCGTACAATAGCCGTGCTCTTTCAACCCGACTGATGTTATACATTGCCATAAACACTTTCATCCAACCCATGGAACTTGACCTGTCCTGGCTCGACCAAAACGGAAGCCTCCATGCCTGACCGCTGTTGGCCCAAGCGTTCTGCCGCATCAAATGCACCTTCTCCTGCTGCAGCTGTGGAGAGTCGATTGGCACCAGAGAGAACCGAAAACCGCGAGCTCAGAGAAGCCACGCTCCGAAGCCTGCGTGCTGGAGCCATGATAGCGATTCCCTCTTCGATGAACGAGCTGGATTGTGACTCATTTTCGTCCTCATCGCCAACCAGCTCTTTGAATACATCCAAGAGGCTTGCATTGTTGAGGTGAGACCCATCGTCTTGGTCAATTCCAGCCTGCGTATCGTTACCAGATCTAGATTGAAGCTCGCCGCGACATTCAGCCGTTTCCTCAGGAAGGTCAATCATCGCTTCGAGCTCCTTTGTACGAGTGGATCCCGGGGAGGTGCAAAATGCCTGAGATGCCGCAGTTCGTCGACGAACTTTATCATCAGCCTTCCGGGCCGATTGTGGTTTGACGAGACTGGTGCGAACTGAGCGCACTGGCTGTGGGCTGCACATATCTCCATACCCAAAGCTTGCACTGTTTTCCGTGAATGAGGTGTCCGCGTTATTTTCCTCTCCAAACTCGTACATCTCGGCAAGCAGATCGCGATCCTCGACGCTTGTGTTGACTGACTCACGTTCACCTCTGAGCTGCTGAAGCGCCTGCCTCTTGGCCCGAGGAGTAAATTGATGATCAGTATTCAGCATTGCACTTTCGACCTTCGCTTCGGGCTGATGGCGCTCAAGCATAGCCTCAACGGTGGCCAATGCTTTCGCATGCTCCTCTCGATCCACCTCAATGCCGTTCCGACGGAGGATTGCCGACATGGTGGTCATGGCAGCCTCGGATTGACCACAAATGGATCGATGCCAGATGTGAGAACGTGCATCATCATCATCATCACCATCATACTCCGAGGCATATTGGGCACCTACTTTGAAGTGCATGCTAATATCGTCGTCAGCGCCCTCAGCCTCCAACTCTTCTTGAAGAGCGGCGTCATGGTTGGCGATATCAGGGGCATTTCGGACTAACTCACTCTGCTCGACCAGTCCTTGAACAAAGGAGGAGTCGAGTTCGACGTCCGGTTCATCATAAGCCATAAGATCATCCACAGCACCAAGGTTCATGGGGACATTCTCAGCTAATGATGCGTCTTGCCGGCGCTGGCTGCGTCGTCGTGAGATATGGCTGAAGGATGCGGCGTCATCATCACCAGTCGTCTCGGTAGCGTCATTGGTAGTAGGGGCGATTGAGACGTTTTTCGCATCGGGCGCAACAGTCTCTGCAGCAGGATCAGCATCTGCCTGGGGTTCGGGCTCCTGAACCGCCTGTTCTTCAGTCGTAGCCACAGGCTCAACATCAGGCTTGACTTCAGCCTCGTCGTCTGCCTCAGCTAATCCGCTATCCCTTGACTCCACCTGAGGTGCTGGGTCATTTGCCACCGTAGACGATTCGATCGACGTATCATGCGCGAAAGAGGTCATATTCTTTGGATTCTTGGTATAATTATGCATCTGTAGGGGATCTGGGTCGGGCACAGAGCTAGACGTGGCCTTGGCCCCTGGGGACTCGCTCTTCTTTCGAGAGCCTGCTTGGGGCACTGCCCTGACTTCATTCAGCACCGATAGGGGCAAGAAGAAATTGGGATCAGGGATGGGCTCGGGTGGCTGGATCTTGCAAGGCAGCGGCTCAACAGGACCCAGATGCGAAAGAGCCGCGTCAAGCGGCGAAGACGCACTCGAGGCAGAAACCACATGTCGATAGGTGGGAACGTGACCATTCTCATCCGATTCGATTTTGCCCAAACCAGGAGTCCAAGTGCGGCCGCTGGTCGTGGTCTGACCACGTGTGGCATTCGACTGAGCCTGCTCGGGGTTGGGGGAGGCCGACTTTTGAGAGTGAACCTTGCTCCCTTGATGGTTGTTCTTGTTCTGCTTCCGCTTGATAGGCTGTGGGCTGTTCTGCTCGCGGCTCGAAGAGCTGGCCGGCTGGACGGGAGGCTGGGATTCAACAGGGGGACAGTCTGTGATAGACTCACTCGCGATGAGGTCGCATTGTCTACCCTGTTGAGAAGGCTTGATAGGACTTGCAGGAGCACCGGAATGCTCAACATTCTTCTTGAGCAAGGGCCGACTCTCCGCCTTCGTCACAGGTTCGTCTTCATCATCCGCAGCGATGAGATCAACGAGGCGCTTGGCCCCAGTGACTGCAGCCACTGCTTCTACGGCAGCATAGTCCATAGTGTGGTTCTCATTCGATCGATCAAGTGCTGTGGCAGCTGTGGCGACCTCGACGGTTTCGTCTTCCTCGGCTTGTGCAGTCTATATTCAGTATACGTGAGTCGTGTAAGGAGGATCTCAGCAGATAAGAATCAGCATTATGATCAAAAGCGAATACATCACTGATCACATGCGAGCTTGTCCACGTACCCTCTCAACGCGTGAAGCACCCTTGGCTTGCTTGTGATGTTTCTGCTGGCTCTTGCTGGCTTTGGGCGAGTCTATACAGCGTGGTGCAGTGTGTACCGCGACGATCATTTGGGATAAGCAAGATCTCCTACTAGACAATTGAACGCAGCAATATGGCTACAATGCACAAACAGGGCGCAGAGAATGGCACGTACTCTTCCTCTTAACGACTAGGTGTTGTTGTTGGTGTGAACCGGTCTCCTTGGTGGTGTTACCGCGTGCCAGTGCCGTGCGCTGGCTTCCGCAGCAACCAATAGCAGTATAGACCGCCGAAGCAATGTACGACGTTGTGTTACCCATCGCGACTCAAAGGATCTAGGCGTGGATCTCAGCGAAACGGCCAGTGAGATCACTCACTCAACGCTCATATTTCTCGCCTCCCTCAGCCGGGTGGATGAGGTTGCTTCTAACGGCTCGCTGGTCGAGTTGCCTGGCAATTCTGTCACCCCTGGGTTCGTCAGCCCTCCGCAGCACTGGAATTGGCTCAACGCTACGCAGCACACAGACGGATAGTAACCCAGATTACGCGAATTATATAGCTCCAGGGAGGAATCTCCCTGCACGTGCTGTGTATTTTGATGGCTTGCGTAGGGAATCAAGACAACTTGTTATGGCAGCACATCATGGAGGTCCACTAGGGAGCTCTCGTACATTGCATGTATGACTAGCAAGTGATGGTGAAAGGGCACATTCGGTCGCTGAGCATTGATTTGACGGAGAGGGCGCATGTCGTGTGTGGATAAGAACCTGAATGTTGGTAAGACAGCTTACTCGAGAGATTATGGCCAGCACACTCACCTGCACCCGAGGTCTCCCATCTCTTCAATCCGTTCTAACACTTCCGAGCATTCTTGCAGGCTAACAGGCGCGTCAACTGGCTTGCCAGTGAAGTTATGATTGTCGAAAGGATTCCTCTCTGAAGCCACCCCTACGTATCTCAATCTTCCTCGGCCCTCCCTCACAGCCAGAGTTCTCAGCTTACCGGTTGAGCTAGTTGTCGGTAACCCAACTCCAACAATGATGACCATAAAACGCCAATGTTACTCTTGCTGTAACCGACTAGATTCGCCTGTCTGACGGGCTCTGAACCTTGATTTGACTTGAAGCCAGTGCTACCGCGCACTCGAGTACACATGTGCACGCCTGGGAAAGTCAAACAGAACCACTACGGTTCTCTCGAAATAGAGCTCATCTGATAGTCCTAGCTGTGCATCAGATACTTCGGCGCAGTGGGGCTTGGAGGAATATGGAAACTGCCCCGCTTGCTTTATTTAGACTACCTTTTGTGCTGCGCCAAAGTCCGAAGAGCAATTGGAAAGTCAGGGGGTGGATGGATTTACTCAATTCTTGTTTGGAGCAGATCTCCGACATTTGAATATCTCAGCAAAGTGCAAGTGTAGCTGAGAGATAACCACTGTGCCTCATTTTATCCGCTGGAGTACACACGGAAAGAGGGGGTACCATTGCCAGAGTAAGGGGAGCCCCGTGTTCTGAGGCCTGAAACATTACTATGTTCAGACTGTCTCAGTTAGTGAGCCGGACAGGAGCCGGGGCGCGGCTCGCTCGGGCAGCCCGATTTGCTGGGTGCATTACTGCTGGGCTGGATTCAGGGGCATACTTCCTGCGCACCGGGTATCCAACGCAAATTCATGGCCAAAGGCTCCCATCGGTGCAACTGCGGGCATTTGCTGCGCGTCGAACGAAGTCTGCAGGTGCTAATAGGAACGCTGGTACAGCACCAGCAGTGAATCAAACAAATATACCAGCAAGTGATGCCGCCATCTCGATGAATGTGGATCCCTCATCGGCTTCGCGCACCAGGACAAGACCCGGACGAACACAAAGTACCAAACTCGAAGCTGTTCCAGATCTTGAAGCAACGTTGTTAAGTGAGGATGCGCGTGAAGGGCTACAGTACGAAAAATTAAGCCAACGCGAGCACGTTCTCGCACGGCCTGAGCCGTATGTCGGAGCGCTTGTCCCTCAACGTGAAATTCAGTGGGTGCTCAAGGGTTCAGTGGAGGAACGTGGCTCAAGCACCGCTCCGAATCCAGGCAGCCTGTATGCACGAGATGCGGTAAATGATCCCGCCTTTTTGCAAGGACCGATGAGCATTGTTGAGGCGGATATTGAGGTAAGCCCCGCCTTCTATAAGATCTTCGATGAGATCTTGGTGAATGCTGCTGACAATGCTCAACGTGAGAGTACAAAACCCATGACGTACATCAGAGTTTACATTGACAAGAACACACATACGATTCGAGTTGAGAATGACGGCTCTGCAATTCCTATTGTGGAACACCCAAAAGAAAAGGTGTTTGTTCCGGAGTTGATTTTTGGCCACCTCCTTACATCATCAAACTTTGATGATAGCAAGCAAAGATACGTAGGTGGTCGTCACGGCTTTGGTGCTAAAATGACCAACATTTTGTCATCGAGGTTTACTGTTAATATTGTGGACGAAAAGAGAAAACTCCAGTATATACAAACCTGGAGGAACAATATGGCAGAGACCAGCCCTGCTCAGGTGACACCAGTGTCGAGAGCAAAGAGCAATATGACAAGTATTGAATTTGTGCCGGATATGCAGCGCTTCAATATGAGGACTTTTGATAACAGCATTCTATCGTTGCTACATCGACGCGTGGTAGACGTCGCAGCCTCATTAGGTAGCAAGGGTATCAGTGTATACCTCAACGACAAGCGCGTCGGTGTCACCAGTTGGAAGGAGTATTTAGAGATAGTTCCAGCGTTGACAGCAGCCGATCCAGCGCATCAGGAGGATGCGAACGATGACGAAGCTAAGGATGAGGATGAGGACGACGACTCAGCAGAAGCAGACGAAAGAGAAGAACCAAGCAAAGGGGCAAGACGTTCTAGTAGGTCTCCGAAGCGTCAGGCTCGCATGGTAATTCAAGAAGTGGCGCGTGGGTGGACAGTCGGTGTGGGTGCCAAGCTTGAAGATGACTTCCCAGTGGCTATCGGTCAGTCCGCTGATGGCAGTACTCCGCAACTCCATGGTGTGGGTACGAGGCAGCTCAGCTTTGTCAACGGCATTGCAACAAGCAAAGGAGGTACACATGTTACGGTGGTTACCGACCAGGTTGCCAAATTTGTTCAGAAGTATCTAGCCGACGCGCGGCGACGGAAACGTCTGGGCATTCCAGCCGATGCTGAGATTCCTCTTGGCTTGATTCGCTCACGACTCACAGTCTTTGTTTCGGCGCTTGTTCCGAATCCTGTATTCGACTCGCAAACAAAAGATGCCCTCGTCACTCCGCTTTCCTCTGCAGCACCGCCAAACTCAGCGGGTTTGTCCCCTAGCGAGATATCTGGTGATCATGGAGTCCACTTGAGTGAGCAAGTGCTCAACAAGATTGTGAAGAACACCGGCATCGTTCAGCAGGTCTCAGCGATTCTACAGGTGCGAGCCGAACGTGAAACTCAAAAGCAGCTGGCGCTGCACAACAAGAAAATTCGAGCTACCGGTCGCCGCCAGCACCTCGCCATCGACAAGCTCGACGATGCCAACCTCGCTGGTACTAGCCGGTCCCATGAATGCACATTGATTCTCACTGAAGGCGACTCCGCGAAGGCCTTGGCTATTGCAGGCTTAGCTGTTGTTGGCCGCGAACGATTTGGTGTGTACCCACTTAGAGGAAAAATGCTCAACGTGCGCGATGCGTCTTTAGCTCAGATTCAGGCCAACAAGGAGCTTAACGAGATCGCTGAGATTCTAGGACTGCGGTTTGGTGTAGATTACGCCGACCCAGAGGCTCGAAAGACCTTACGATATGGATCAGTCATGATCATGGCCGATCAAGACCACGATGGCTCGCACATCAAAGGTCTATTCCTCAATATTATTGCAACTTTTTGGCCAGGACTCCTGCGCTCGAATGAATTCGTTCAGGAGTTCATCACGCCCATCGTTAAGGCATTCCCTGTCACAGCAACTGGCGGAGACCGTAAGGGTAAGGCAGCCAACGTCATTTCCTTCTTCACTCTTCCAGAGTACCTGCAGTGGAAGAACTCTCTAACACCGGAGGAAAAGAAGCAGTGGCGCATCAAGTACTACAAAGGTCTGGGTACTTCAACAGCCGCCGAAGGCCGTGAGTACTTCGGGAATCTTGGACTTCACGTCATCCGATTCAAACACCAGGGGCAAGAGGACGACGCTGCTCTCGAACTTGCGTTCAGCAAAGCGCTCGCCGACCAGCGCAAAGAGTGGTTGCTCGCGCTTGATCAGCAACGTGTGGCAGTAGCGCAAAATGGTTGGCTTCAAGTTAGCGAGTTCGTGCACCATGAACTCGCACACTTCTCCATGGCGGATACCATTCGTTCGATTCCCTCACTGATTGACGGCCTCAAGCCTTCTCAGCGCAAAGTCTTGTTCGGCTGCTTCAAACGCAACTTGACCCGAGAGATTAAAGTGGCACAACTTTCGGGCTACGTATCAGAACACACAGGCTATCATCATGGCGAGGTTTCCTTGCAAGGTACGATAATTAATATGACGCATAGCTTCCCAGGATCTAACAATGTGCCACTCCTGGAAGGTATTGGTCAGTTCGGTACTCGCCACATGGGAGGCAAAGATGCTGCATCCGCGAGGTACATCTATACGAAGCTAGACCCTATCACGCGGAAAATTTTCATTGAAGACGATGACTACGTCTTAAAGTACCGTGATGATGATGGAATTCCAGTCGAACCATATTTCTATGCTCCCTCGCTTCCAATGGCTCTTATAAACGGAGCGGAGGGTATCGGTACAGGATTTTCGACCTCAATTCCAACTTTTCATCCGCTTGAGGTAATCAACAACGTCAGGCGAGCATTGGCGCGGATGCCCCTCTTGCCCATGAAACCGTGGACCTGGGGTTTCAAAGGGCAAGTCATTGAGGACTCCACAAATGGTCGCTGGATCACACGTGGTATTATCCAGAAGATCTCGCCAACAACGCTTGAGATAGGCGAGCTCCCATGGGGAGTTTGGACGAGCAACTACAAGGCTATGCTCACCCAATTACTTGATGATACGCCGACAACAAAGGCCTCCAGTCGAGGAAAATCGGGCAAGACAACGGCCAAAACGCTCGCTGAGCAGAAGCAAGAGAAGCAGCTCCGGAAGCTTGCGAATCGCCCGTTCACCATCCAGCATTTCAGTGAATACCACAGTGAGAGGACGGTGTGCTTCAGGATCGAGTTGACAAAGGAAAATATGCAGATTGTCGAAGCTATGGGTCTGTACGAGGCGTTTAAGCTCCAGAGCTACATTTCTGCGAATAACTTACATTTGTTTGACGAGAACCAAAAAATTCGCGCATATGATGATCCTCGGCAGATCATTGACCGCTATGTTCCAGTCCGACTGGATGTGGTTCAAGCTCGTAAAGAATACTTGCTTGGAAAGCTACGTCTGAACAAGCTACGTGTAGAGAATCGCCTTCGCTTCATTGATGAAGTCATAGCTGGCAAACTCTTGCTTGCCAAGAGGAAGAAGGCCGACCTTGTCGAAGAGTTGAAACGAAGAGGCTATTCTCCCTTTAATCCGATTCAAGCACTCACCACAGGGCCTACTCTCTCCGATACTCCCAGCTCCGGGAATCGCCGATCAGCAGTGCAAGGAGATGTGGAATCCGCAGAGATTTTCACATTCGAGGAGGCAGTAGGTGGGGCAGATAAAGACGTACCAGCGACAGAGGGCACGTCAGCTAAATCCACTGAAGATCCCACAGGCTATGACTATCTTCTCAATATGCCCTTCTCATCTCTCACAGAAGAGCGTATGGTAGCGCTTCAAGGGGACCAAAAGGATCTTGCAACCCAGATCTCCACGCTCGAGGCTCTGACCGCTAGCGACATCTGGCTCAGAGAACTCGAAGTGATTGAAAGTCATCTACGCCATAAGATGCACATCCCGCTGCCGACGCAAGAAAATATCATCGATGTACCGTCCTTCCCTGCCACACCATTATGTGACCTCCCACCACCGCCGCGCAAGCAGGCGGCTGCCAAAGGAAAAGCCACACGAAAGACCAGCCAAAAGTCAGCCAAAGGTGCTGACGGCTAAGACACAGCTGGAGACACTTTGAAGGCTCGCAGGCACGAACATATCGAGGCTACGTAAACAAAAGGATTCATATGGTTTATGCTCTGTCAATAAACACGACAGAATACTGCTTTTGCGTAATATACTACGATCCACCTGACATTTTCATACATTGAACATCTCTGCAAAGAATGAAGTTGCAATTCCAGAGACGCATAATGGGGTGCGCAACAGGATGATGAAGCTGGTCGTACGCTTCATCAAAACGATTGAGTAGGCTGCCAACGCATTAGATGAAGCATTGCTAATGAACTTGACATCACCGGATTTTTTATATAAGAGGACAGACACGAGGGAAAGAGCTTCCCGTCTCTGTTTAAGCTATCATCTGCATGTGCGCTCGTATATATTTCTACGCCGTACACATGCCCACAACAAGCTGCTTACTGATTGGTCTTCTCAGGCGCTGCCTCTGCCGTCTCGGTCTTAGCAGCCTCACCCTCAGGGTTCTCGCTGGAGGCCTCCTGCTCGGGGCGCATAGCAGGGAAGAGCAAGACCTCCTTGATGTTATCTGAGTCGGTCAAGAACATGGTCATGCGGTCAATACCCATACCCCAACCTGCGGTAGGAGGGAGACCGTACTCGAGTGCGGTGACGAAACCTTCGTCAATGTCAGGAACCTCGTCATCGCCAGCAGCCTTTTGCTTCATCTGCTCGATGAAGCGCTCACGCTGAACGAATGGCGAGTTCAACTCAGTGTAGGCGTTGCAGACCTCCTTCTCCAAAACGAATAGTTCGAAGCGCTCAGTCATGCCGGGAAGTGATCGGTGGGTCTTGGCAAGAGGTGACATAATCTCGGGGTGATCCATGATGAAGGTGGGGTTGACGCACTGAGGCTCGAGGAACTCGCCGACAAGCTTGTCAAGAAGACGGGCAGTAGTGCGTGGCGCACCGCACTTCACATTCAATTTCTCGCAGAGCTGATCAAGGAACTTGTTAGCCTCATCACTCTCAAGAGGACGAGGGATCTTAACACCAAGGTGCTCCTCGAGACCAGAAACCATGGAAATGCGGCGGAATGGAGGAGTGAAGTCAACCTCACGTGTGGGGCCACCCTGAGGAGTGTACTTGATCTTGTAAGTGCCGTGAATTGCATAGACCATACCAGAGACGAGCTTCTCAGTCTCCTCGATGAGATCGTGGAAGTCCTTGTAAGCCCAGTAGAACTCGCAGGTAGTGAACTCAGGGTTGTGTGTCAAGTCGATACCCTCGTTACGGAACTGGCGACCAATCTCGTAGACACGGTCGAAACCACCCACAATCAACTTCTTAAGGTAGAGCTCAGGAGAAATACGCATGAACATGTCCTGGTTGAGATCGTTGTGGTGCGTCTTGAAAGGACGTGCAGTTGCACCACCGACTTCGAGAGCCATCATAGGAGTCTCAACTTCCAAGAAGCCGCGCTCATCCAAGTAGCGTCGGATGTAGTTGATGATCTTAGCACGAGTGGCGAAGATCTGACGACCCTTGGGGTTAAGGATGAGATCCAAGTAGCGCTGGCGGAAGCGCATTTCCTTGTCACGAAGACCGAGGTGCTTTGCAGGGAGCATGTGGAGGCAGGGTGAGAGAAGCTGGACCTCGTCGGGATAGATGGAAAGCTCACCGGTCTTGGAGCGAGCGGGAACACCGCGAGCACCAATGATATCACCACGACGAAGAATAGGAATCAAGTTCCAGTTGCCCTTGTATCGGGACATGTCGCAGAGGACTTGAAGGTGAGCACCATCGGCCTGGATCTGGAAGAAGAAGAGCTTCTTGCCCGAAGCACGGTCAAGCATGATACGACCTGCAACGGCGACCTCATCCTTGGCCTCGGTCTGGGACTCGAGGTAGCTGTATCGCTCAATAAACTCGGGAATCGAGATGGTTGCGTTGAACTTCCATGGGTACATGACACCACCGGCCTCCTTCAAGTAGTTGTTAATGAAGGTGATACGGTTCTCAGTGTAGGCTCGAGGGTCCAGCTCTGCCTCGTCCGTCTTGGCCTCACCGCCCTTCTTGGCGTTCTTCTTGCCACTAAAATTAGGGTGGAGGGAGTCGCGAAACAATAAGAGACTCGATCTGACAGAATGCGCGTCGAAGATATATCCCAGAGATGACGAACCCACTACAGTCTGGCCGCATGAGACGTGTTGGCAGGGCATCGGATGTCTCAGATGCGGAAACAATCCCATAGGCCTCAGACTGGAAGTACTAGTCATAAGATCAAAAGAACGTACCCTTGTGCGTTGGGCGCATTGGTAGTGGCGGTCTCGGGCGCGACTGCGGCCTCGGTAGCAGCAGCAGCGGCAGTCTGTACTTCCTGGTCCTGGGACGACATTCCAGATATGTTCGGAACGAAAGCGCGAGGGCTGGAGGGGCGGGAAGTTCACGAGGCGGGGCAGGCATGTGTGTGAGACACAGACAAGTGGTAGGATAACGAAATACACCGCGTCCAACTGGGACGGCATATCTAAAGCGACGAGATCCATCCCTAAACCCGCACGGAGCGAGTATATCCGGAGAGACGTCAGGTCTCGGGTGCGCTTGCGGAGCGATTGTGTCGCTATCTCTCGATATGGAGCCTGTTCCACGTGTGGATAATGCGTGAGTGGACAGGGTACGGGGTGGCCTATCGAATACCATGCGCCACAGAGTTGAGCACTCGTTCGCAGGCCCGATTCGCACTCGAAAATGGCATACTCTGCGAGTTGTGTCTTGTGGGGTTTTCTGGGGTATTTCCTCACCCCCGAGGCCGGACTGAGGGGTGTCGCTACCTTTTGTTGTGACCGGTGTGACCCGCAAGTTTTTGCGAGTTGACCCTCCCCACCCGGTGGAACTAGCAAAATGCTGCGAGTCTGGGCCGACAGTTTGAAAAACCGTTTCTTGAGTGTTTGAAAAATGAGGGAAAAGTGAGGTTGCGACGCAACTTTTGAAGCGGAGTTTGATCGGTTCAGTGACCTGATCACGAATCGATTTACGTTTACGACATGAGCACACAGGTCAACGAACGTAAAGACTCGCAAAAGACTGCCGGTCCTGCAGCTAATCCTGGTCAAAAACGCGAAGAAGTACCGCCCACTTCAAATATCGACCAGGTCCTCAAGATCATTCGTGATCGAACCGAGCTCATTCTCGATAAGGTACGTCAATATGTTCACTAGCATGTGATCGTCCCTCCCCACCTTGCTTCCTAGCTGATGCGAGCCTGGGCAGATCCTCCGATGCGACCGCTATAAACGCGTGCAAACGCGGTCCAGTCGTTTTAAACGGTTTTTCAAAGACAGGTCAAGAGCGTGACCACGGTTGGTTTCTGGGTGGTGTTGCGGGTGTGTCAGTTCGTGTTGGCATGTGGCTTGTGTATATTTGGATTGTTTACAACCCGATGTGCCTTCCTACTCTCCCACTCGTTTCTACGCATACGTGTATAGAAAGCAGAGAAGCTCGCGAAGTACTTTGAGGATAAGGAAGGACCTGTTCAGGACTTCATTGAGGAGGAGAATGAGCGCATCTTGTTCATCTACCTCAACGCCGCGGGCGACCCAGTGGTCGACAAGCTCCCTCCTACGAATATCCGCAGGAAGGGTATCTACTTCTTGAAGACGAAGCCCTATCTCGAGGTGACCCCCCAGGCGTTCACGGAGTCCGTTCTCATTAATGAGTTCAGTGAAGACACGCTGGCGAGCTTGGCGTTGCTCACGAAGGAGGTGTACTACCCCATCCTTGCTAACCCAGCCAACCGCCAGGGCTGGTGCACACCTGCACAGAAGGATGTCATGCTCAAGCTCTCGAGCTTCATCGCGGCCGTCTCCACAACGCTCGGTGACAGTTACAATCAAACTGTGTTGCCACCTCCGCCAAAGGAAGCTTACGATGAAGACAATTTCCCAGAGAAGGAGCGTCTGCAGCTACTCGAAGACAACTTCATTCTCTGGTCGAATAAGATTGAGGCTGTGCTCAACTCAGATCCAGCGCAGCTTCATGAGGAGGCATTGGCTGCCGCAGCTAGTGCTGCTGCCACACCTGAGACGACAGAGAAGCCAGAATCGCTGGGTGGGCGATCAGCTAATCGACTCTTCCCAGATCCACTGGCAGAGGTCGAGTTCTGGAAGGCAAAGGCCAACAATCTCATGTCGATCGAGCAACAGCTCGCGTCCCCTTCACTGCAGGACGCATTGGCTGCAATGATCAACTTGCGATCAAGCCTTGCACCCCAGTTCCAGACTCTCGTGCAACAGGTGATGAAGCATCGTGAGGAGGCTGCTGAGAATTACCGCTACCTCGCTGCTATGACTCCTCACTTCGAGCGCCTCAAGCAAAGCCATGAGTTTGCAGCCGTTGTAGATCACTTCAACCCTCTGATGTACTGCATTCTCCTCACCTGCAAGAACAACAAGTCCTTCCGTTCGAGCCACAGGGTTCAGGTACTGATCACGGAGATCTGCAACTCCCTGATTGCATCGAGTGAGGCTTGTGTTTCGGGTGAAACTGTGTTCCACGCCATTAACGACAAGAGCATCTCAGATGCTGTCCAGGCTCTGAAGACAGCAATGATGGTGTGCAACAAGTTCAAGGCTGCGTTCTTCAAGCATCAGCAAAAGGCTCGCACGGAGCTTCCAGATGTGTTTGAGATCCCTTCAGAGGTTCTCTTCGCACGATTGGATAGCTACCTAACTCGATGCAGCGATATCCTTGAGTTCTGCAAGATTGCCACTGAGTATGATAAGCTCGCAAAGGTGTCCATTGGTGGTAGCAAGGGTGCCAAGCTGTCACAAACGATCGCGGTTATCCATGAGGATTTCACCCGTGCAGTGAAGGATTTTGAGTGCGTCCCTTACGACATTCTCGACATCACTCAGCCCCGGTTTGACAGCGATTTCCACAACTTCCGCAAGCAAGTGAAGCAGTTGGATGGTCGTCTCGCACACGTGCTCTCTGCTGCGTTCGATGACGCTACAACGATTGCTGCGCAGGTCAAGCTTCTTGACTCGTACGAAGGTTTGCTGGAGCGTCCAATCATTCGCGACGAGCTCGATCGCAAGTATGCGTCTTTGCTTCGTGCGTACATGCAGGACCTTCTCAAGGTTCAGGAGATTTTCCATGCCAACCACAGCACACCATACATCGCACCCAATATGCCTCCGGTTGCAGGTGCTATTGGTTGGTGCCGCTCGCTGCGAACTCGAATTACTGAGCCCATGGACAAGATCCGCATGTACACTCACGACCGCATGCGCGAGGAAACCAAGGAGGTCGAGACCTTGTATTTGCGTACGCTCGAGCAACTGAATCAGTATGAGAAGAAGAAGGTCCAAGATTGGATTGCAGAAGTCGAACAAACCGCAGCAGACAAGCTCCAACAGCCTCTCCTTCGTCGTCACGACCACAAGGATCGTTCACAGCCTGTTGGCCAAGACCGCCTCTATGTCAACTTCGACGATGTTCTTGTTCGACTGCTCCGAGAGGTCAAGTACTTGCTTGGATTTGGTATTGATGTCGGTGTTCGCGCTGCATCGATCTACGAGAAGGCTGCTACCTATCGTAAGCAGCAGGCTGAGCTCGCCCAGATCACAAGCATGTACAACGAAGTTCAGAGCACACTGCACCCTATCGAACGTCCTCTTGTGGATAAAGAGATTGCACACGTCAACGATTTCCTTGCAAAGGGTGTTAACGAGCATAACTGGACGAGCCATGGTGTTCAGGCGTTCATCACTGATGCTACTGCTGTCACCCGCCACCTGCATACCATTGTAACCACGATGAAGAACAACTTCGCAGACATCAAGAAGATGATGGCCGACTTCGCTAAGGAGCCTCTCGTCGAGCGCAAGAACAAGCCTGTGTCGCCGGCTGACTTTGACGAAACCCTTCGTCGAATTGCTGAGAGCCGATACAAGGTGCTCGAAAAGTACCAGGTCATCTTTGCGCAAAAGCTCGAGCACACCAAATCAGTGCTGTCGATCACGAACAGCAGCACAACGCACTGGCGCGCCTACCAAGAGTATGTCCAGGATGCCATCCGAGAGGGCTTGCAGCAGTGCATCATGAACTCAACCAAGTTCCTCTGCGACCAGATCGGCTCTGTCGAGCCCGAGCGTAGTGCTTATGGCAAGACCCTTGTTGGACAGCCTGCGCCTCAATCTGCACCTGACAAGCAGCCTATTCAACCCCTGCTCGAGATCAGGCTCACCTTCCAGGCGAACGAAGTTGTCTTTAGCGCAGACGATGCACCTCTCAGTGCCGACGACAAGCTCCATCGTAGCAAGGCTCGTCGCGATGTCTGGAGCATTGTGCAGGACTGGGCCGAAGGCTTCTACGAGATTGGTTCCAAAATCACCCGTCCTCTTGATGGCGCGTCCTTCGTGCCCGACCTCAAGAAGGCAGATATTATTTCGCAGCCAAGCCCCTTGAAGCGCTTGACCGATGCCAACATGGCGCGCTGCGAAGCTTTCCGCCAGGAGGAGTATGTACGACCTTTCGAACCACTTTGGCGCCTTGACCGACGCAACGAATTTAACAGATTCTTGCAGGAGGCGCTTGCACGTCAAGCCAAAGCCAATGCTGCGGCAGCAGCTGCAGCTGCTGCCGCTGGCAACGGTGGCGAGATGGGTTCGGAGAAGCCAGCCGGAGAAAACGATGAAGAGTTGGGCCGTGATTCCGCAGATAGCATCTACACCATCCTGCCACTCGCAGACTTCGAGGAGAGAATTCAGTATTTCAAGCAGATTCAGGCTCAGATTATGGAGCGTGATGGTGTACGAGATATTGGATTCCTTCGCATTAACACAGCTCCAGTGAAGCAGGCCTTGCACGCACTCGCACAGCGATGGATTGAGACCTTCACCACCTACATCTACAACGATGTCGTCCGCAAATTGACAGCCATTGATTCCCTGGTTCAACAAGTTACCGAAGGTGTTCAGGCAGATGTTCGTGCTGGTGATTCTGAAGCACTCAAACGTGTCTTGGGCTACATTCACCAGGTTCGCTCGCAGGAGCAGAACACTATGGACATGATCGAGCCCATTAAGCGTGCCGTTGCATTGCTGAAGGAGCACGGTCGTACTCTTGATGAGTATGAGGCCAAGCTCTTGGCTGATGCGCCACTCAAGTGGGAGAACATTGTCAGTACCGTCTATAAGGTCAAGGAGAAGATCAACGTTCTTCAGAATGATGAGGTCGACAAGATTAAGGATAAGGTCCGAGCATTCAAGGAGGAGGTCGTGGAGTTCTACGAAGAGTTCCAGAAGGAGGCGCCATTCAACTACGATGTGGAGGTTGTGGATGCATATACCGACATTTACCTCTACCATACGCGCCTCAATGAGATGGAAGAGCGTGCTGCAAAGCTTGCAGATCTCGAGCGTGTGTTCGAATTGGCAGTTACCAACTACCCTGAGCTCAAGAGAATTCGCCATGAGAACAAGCTTTTGAAGCAAGTCTGGGATGCTATCGCTGTTGTTCAGTGCACATTCGCAGATTGGAAGAAGACTCCTTGGAACAGCATTGATACAGATACGCTTTCACGTGAGACCGCCCAGCTTCGTCGTCAGCTCCAGCAGCTCCCTGCGGAGGCTCGTAACTGGCCTGTTTTTGAAGGCGTCTTCGCCGAGGTCAGCAACATGGCTGTCGTTCTCCCTGTCGTGAGCAAGTTGCATGCAAAGGAAATGCAGCCACGTCACTGGGAGGAGGTCAAGAGAGCAACTGGCAAGCAATTCGAGAAAGATGAGTCCTTCTGCTTGGCTAATATTCTGCAGCTTGAGCTCCACAACTACGTCGATGAAATCGACTACATTGAGGAGCTCGCAAAGAAGGAGGCCATCAACTCGGCTAACCTTGCGAAGATTGAGGCCAAGTGGGAAACGCTCGAACTGCAGTTCTCATCCGATCCTAAGTTCCCCAACTTCAAGCAGCTTCGACGACCAGAGAGCGTTCTTATTGCCCTTCAAGAGCACAGCGCTCTATTGCAGTCAATGCAAGGTCAGGGCAAGTACGTCGAGCACTTCATCGACCGTGTCACTAAGTGGTTGAATGACCTGCGCACCGTTGAGACTGTCCTCACTGATTGGTTGGAAGTTCAGCGTAAGTGGGCCTCTCTCGAGCCCATCTACCAAGGATCGGTCGATATTAAGCAGCAGCTTCCTGAAGATGCTCTGCGCTTCGACGAGATTAACACCATCTGGATTGACTTGATGACTAAGATCGACCCAGTTGTGCTGGCTCTCGATGCATGCAATGCACCTGGTCGTGCTGAGCTCCTGGCGACTTTGAAGACGGGTCTTGAGCAGTGCAACAAGTCGTTGAACCAGTACCTTGAGATGAAGCGTAAGGTCTTCCCTCGCTACTACTTCCTCGACAACAGTGGTCTGTTGTCACAGCTCTCCGCTGGCGATAACGCCTTGCTTGTTCAGAAGTACATTTCGGGCTGCTTCGACAACCTTCACCACCTCGAGTTCAAGCCTATGGACCAGCTTACTCCTGAGGAGTTCGAGCAGCAGCCCCAGTGCTACAAGTTGGCCTGGGAGGAGTACCTCCAAGCCAAGGCAGCCGCCGAAGAGGAGCAACGTAAGCTCGCGGCTCAACGTGGCGATGAGAAGAGCAATCGTAGCAAGCCATCTGCTTACCATGAGCCTGAGCCTACCTCAGTCGCAATGCCCGAAGTGCCGCCTTCTAACATTGCCATTGGTATGCACTCCAAGGATGGTGACGAATATGTCCCATTCTTCCAGGAATTCCCGTGCACTGGTGCTGTTGAGAACTGGCTTACCCGCTTGGTTCAGCGCATGCGTGAGACCCTTAAGGAGATCCTTGCACGTGCTAAAGCAACAGCTGATCACTGGGAAGTCGACAAGCCACGCACTCAATGGTTGCGCGACTACCCTGCGCAGATTGCATTGACGGCTTCTCAGATCATCTGGACTGAGGAAGTTACCGCACAATTCGAGAGCTTCCAGGATGGTAATGAACAGGCAATGCGCGAGTATGCCAAGACTATGAACACTCGCCTTGAAGAGCTCATTCATCTGGTTCTCGGCGACTTGACTCCTAGCGACCGCATCAAGATCATGACGCTCATCACCGTTGATGTCCACAACCGTGACGTCATTGCCAAGCTCATCGAGCAGAAGATTACCGAAGCTAGCGCCTTCGCCTGGCAATCTCAGATGCGTTACACGTGGGAGGATCCGCTCGTCGTTGGCATCGGTGTTGGAGGTCTCCCACTGCTTCCTGGCTCCGAGGAATACGTACCCAAGAAAGATGAAGAATTGCGTGAATGCTATGTTCGCGTCGCTGACTGCACTTGGCCCTACTCCTACGAGTACATTGGTAACACAGGCAGACTCGTGATTACCCCACTGACTGACCGGTGCTACATCACGCTTACCCAGGCTCTCCGTCTTACCATGGGTGGTGCACCCGCAGGTCCCGCCGGTACGGGTAAGACTGAAACTACCAAGGATCTTGGCCGTGCCTTCGGCCTTGCTGTCAATGTCTTCAACTGTTCGCCTCAGATGAACGTTCAGTCCATGGCTGCCATCTTCAAGGGTCTTGCTCAGACCGGTTCTTGGGGTTGCTTCGATGAGTTCAACCGTATTGATGTTGGTGTCCTTTCCGTCATTTCCACTCAGGTCTCCCAGGTTCTTAACGCCATTCGCCAGCGCGCAACTGAATTCGACTTCATGGGTGACATTTGCCGTCTGATCCCCTCGGTAGGTATGTTTATCACCATGAACCCTGGCTACGCTGGTCGTACCGAACTTCCTGAGAACTTGAAGGCGCTCTTCCGCTCATGCGCTATGGTTGTGCCAGATATGGATTTGATTTGTGAGAACACACTGATGTCCGAAGGTTTCGTCAATGCTCAGCGCCTCACCAAGAAGTTCATCAAGCTGTACCAGCTTTGCGAAGCTCTTCTCTCGAAGCAAAGGCACTACGATTGGGGTCTGCGTGCATCCAAGGCTGTTCTTCGTGTCGCAGGTCACCTCAAGCGTGCCGAGCCGCACATCAAGGAGACTCATATCTTGATGCGAGCTCTTCGTGACTTCAACTCGCCTAAGCTCGTCGAAGCAGATAAGCCAATTTTCTTCAAGATTATTGAGGATCTCTTCCCCGGTATCCGCATCGAACGTAAGATTGATCAGACCTTCCACGAGTGCCTGCGTGTTACCGCCAAGTACAAGCGTAACCTGCAGCCTGACGAGACGTTCCTAACTAAGTGTCTCGAATTGCGCGATCTAATGGCAATTCGTCACTCTGTGTTCGTCGTTGGTCCTGCTAGCAGTGGTAAGTCCGAGATCTGGAAGACCCTCTGTGACGCACTCAATGACTACCCTCTGCCCTACCAAGACCCTTCATGGACTACTCCTCGCTTCCACGAGACTGTCTACGACGTCATCAATCCCAAGGCTGTCACAAACGATGAGTTGTACGGTTACCTCGACAAGTCTGACTGGCATGGCGGTGTTCTTTCTGACTTGATGCGCGCAATGGCCCTGTGCGAGCCACCGTACACCCCCGAGCAGTTCTACCAATGGATCGTCCTCGATGGTGATATCGACCCAATGTGGATTGAGTCATTGAACACGGTCATGGATGACAATAAGATGCTTACCCTTGTCTCGAATGAGCATATTCACCTGACCAAGCCTATGCGCTTGCTCTTTGAGATCAGCAACCTGGATAACGCGACGCCCGCTACAGTCTCTCGTGCTGGTATCCTTTACATCAACGCGACTGATATTGGTGCGAAGCCCTACCTCGACTCTTGGCTTGACAAGCGCAGTGAGCGTGACAGGAACGCCCTCCTCTCATTGTTCCTCCGCTACAACGCTCCTGATGTCATGAATGACCTCGTCCTTCCTGCACGCCGCATTATTCCTGTGTCTGAAATCTCGATGATCCGCACGCTTTGCTACTTGCTCGATGGTCTTCTTCAGAGTATTGAGTCGAGGTCAAAGGGCGCACCCGTTGATAAGGAACTCTATGAAGCCACTGTCAGCTTCGCCTGCGTTTGGGCATTCGGTGGTGCTATCTACTCAGATCGCACTAACTCGCGTGCAGAGTTCTCGGAGAAGTGGAAGTCGCAGCATCAGTTGAAGTACCCAGCAGCTGGTACCATCTTCGACTACTACGTCGATGAGAAGGGCAAGTTTGTTCCTTGGACCAATCTGTTGCCGTCCTATGCTCCCACACCAGACTCCTACCTGGTTACTCAGATCTTCATCCCAACTGTCGAGAGTGTGCGCATGTCTTACATCCTTGATCTTCTGATCGAGCGACGCGGCACCTCTGCGCTTTTGGTTGGTTCGGGCGGTACCGGTAAGACCAAGCTTATCCTTGACTACTTGCGTCGCCTCCGTGAGCGCAATGAGCGCCGTACCTTTGCTACCGTTAATATCAACTACTACACTGATTCCAAGTCGCTTCAGCGCATTCTCGAGGGTCATCTCGACAAGCGCGCTGGTCGATCTTACGGTCCCGTTGGCAACAAGCGCATGGTGTACTTCATTGATGACCTCAATATGGCGCAAGTTGACAAGTATGGCACTCAGTCATGTGTGCAGCTCATGAAGCAGCAGATGGACTATGGCTTCTGGTATGATACCACTAAGCTCGAGAAGAAGGAGATTGTTGATATCCAGTACTTGTGTGCAATGAACCCCTATGCTGGTTCCTTCAATGTCTCCGATCGTCTTCAGGGTCAATTACCTGCATTCGCTGTCTCGATGATGGACACCAACGAAGTCAAGGCAATTTTCGGTCAGGTCATGCGCCATCACTTCTCTGCATTCGGTTGGAGCGATGGTATGGAACTTGCAGACCTTCTTGTCAAGTCTACTGTTGAGCTCTGGGATCTTGTGATGACCAAGTTCACTCCATCGACTCGCAAGTTCCACTACCTCTTCACACTTCGAGACCTCGCCGCAGTGTTCCAAGGTCTTTCTATGTCGCAGAAGACCGGCTACAACCAGCAGCGCTTAATCCAGCTCTGGATGCACGAGTGCTTGCGTGTCTTCTCCGATCGTCTAGTTGATGATCTGGATATCCAGACCTTCAACGAACTGCTGGAGTCTCGTGTCCGCGAGAACTTCCGCAAGTACGTTACCGTGGCACCAGAGCTCGTTGAATCGCGACCAATCTTCGCTTCCTTCGTTTACAACACTGATCATCCTGTTTACCTCCCTGTTGACAGCATGGATCAGTTGAAGACGGTGCTCACCCAAAAGCTTGATCAGTACAACGAGAACAACCCTGTCATGAACCTTGAACTCTTCCAGCTTGCGATGATGCACATCTGCCGAATTGCTCGTATCATCGAGAACCCAGGCGGCAACGCATTGCTGGTTGGTGTTGGTGGTTCTGGTAAGCAGTCACTCTGCCGACTTGCGTCATTCATTTGCCAGCATCAGGTCGTTCAGCTGTCTGTGAATCAAAACTACTCGCTCCACGACCTTCGCTCAGACTTCCAGGACTTCTTCCGCAAGGCTGGACAGAAGGATACATCCCTAGTGTTCCTCTTGACTGAGTCTCAGATCCTCGATGACATCTGGCTGTCGATGGTGAATGACTTCCTGTGTTCTGGTTACATTCCTGGTTTGTTCAACGATGATGACTTGGAGCAGATCCTGGGATCGCTCCGCAATGAGGCCAAGGCTAAGGGTATTCCCGACAACCGCGACTCACTCTTCGAGTTCTTCATTAGCCGAGTCCGTCAGAACCTTCACGTCGTCATGTGCGTCTCGCCGGTCGGCCAGCATTTCCGCTCTCGCTGCCGCAAGTTCCCGGGTATTTTGAACTGCACCGTGATCGATTGGTTCCACGTCTGGCCAACAGATGCGTTGGTCTCTGTTGCTCACCGCTTCATCAGCGATCTGGACCTCGGCCCCACCCCAGGCATCCACGATACCATCGCACGTCATATGGCTATGGTTCACGAGAATGTTGGCGTCTACTCCAACCGATACCGCGTTGAACAGCGCAGGTACAACTACACCACTCCCAAGTCATTCCTCGAACTCATTGCATACTACCGAAAGCTGTTCAATGAGAAGCGCACCGAGCTGGCCCGACAGCTCGAGCGCCTTGAGCAAGGTGTTCGCATCATGAAGGAAACCCGTAAGTGTGTTGAAGAGCTCCAAGTAAAGATCTCTGCAGCTCAGGTTGAGAACAAGGAGCGCAAGGCACGCTCAGAGGAGGCCATGATGAATGCCCGCATCGAAGCGGCTAAGGTGACTGAGCAGCAGATTGTTGCATCTCGAGAGGCTGCTGAGGCTCGCAAGGCTGCTGAATTCGCTGCCAAGATCCAGGCTGAGTGCAAGCGTGAGCTCGATAATGCCGAGCCTCAGCGTATCTCCACCATGGAGGCTATGAAGAATCTCGATAAGAAGATGGTTCAGGAAATTCGTGATTTCAAGAACCCCTCTTCTGAAATGTATGATGTGCTTGTTGGTGTCATGATCTTGACGAACACTCCTGTGCCCAAAACTGACATTTGGGGTGGTGCCAAGCTCATGCTTAAGGATGCCACTGGTATCGTCAACCGCCTCATTGAGATCGGTAATGATCCTGTGAGACACATCACTCCCGAGATGCTTAAGCGAGTTGAAGTCTACACGTCGAAGCCCACCTTCACCAAGGAGTTCATGAACACCAAGTCGAAGGCTGCTGGTAATCTTTGCGAGTGGGTGAACAACGTCGTGAACTACTACCGTGTCCTCAAGGACATTGAGCCCAAGCAGCAGGCACTTGCAGTCGCACAGCAGCGCTTGGAGGAAGCGAATCAGCGACGTGCGGAGGAAGACGAGAAGGTCGAGCGTGCTAAGGCCGCTCTCCGCGCTGTCGAAGAAGTGCAGCGCCAGCGTCAGGCTGAGTTGGAAGAGGTCGAACGCACCCTTTCCAAGCTTCAGCACGATCTCCAGCTCGCACAGCGCTTCGTCGATGGTCTTGCGAGCGAAGATGAGCGTTGGTCGCGAGGTGTTGCGGATCTCCGCACACGTGAGCACACCCTTGTTGGTGATGTCATGCTGGCTGCATCCTTCGTGTCATATCTCGGTGCGTTCGATCAGAAGTACCGCACTGAGATGTGGCAGGAGGAATGGCTCACTGACCTCCACCGCAACAACGTCCCTACGACAGAAGGTGTCGATCCTCTCAAGATTTTGGCCAATGAGAGTAACTTCGCAAAGTGGAAGAATGAGGGACTCGCTGCAGACCGAACATCGCTTGAGAACGCAGCTATCATTACTCAAGGCACGCGATGGCCCTTGCTTGTTGATCCACAACTGCAAGGTATCCGATGGGTTCGAGGTCACTGCAAGAACCTTGCACGTGAGCGTCTTGCAGCCTCTGGTGCAAGTGGTCAGTCTGTTGCGGCTGCAGGTGATGGACTCATTACCGTCCGCATGAACCAGGAAGACTACCTCCGAAAGGTTTGCATGGCTATTCGTGACGGCCACTCGTTGCTCATTGAGAACTGCCCTGATACGATTGACGCAACTCTGGATCCTGTCCTTGCACGTCAGTTCATTACTCGTGGTACGCGACGCTACATTCGCGTTGCTGGTGAGGAAGTGCCTTGGAACGATAACTTCCGTCTCTTCCTCCAGACCAAGTTAGCGAACCCACACTATCGACCTGAGATTTTCGCTCAGTGTATGCTCATTAACTTCATTGTCACAGAGAGTGGCCTCGAGGACCAACTGCTCGCCATTGTTGTCGATCGTGAGCAGCCTGAGCTCGAAGAGAAGCGAACGACCCTCGTCCGCTCGATCAACGAGTACATGGTCTCATTGAACGACTTGGAGACCGAGATCCTTGAAGGCTTGAGCCATGCATCGAATGATATCCTATCGGATAGTGCGCTCATTGAGTCGCTCGAGAAGACCAAGGCGGCATCTCGCGAGATTACAAGCAAGGTTGAACAATCACGAGCCCAGGAGATCTCCATCAACCTGACTCGTAACGGTTTCAAGCCTGTCGCAGCAGAGGCAAGCTGGATCTACTTCCTGATCATCCAGCTCAGCGTTCTCGACCACATGTACCAGTTCTCGTTGAACGCTTTCGTCAGCTTCTTCCGCAAGGCTATGGATCGCGCTGAACCCAGCCCCATCCTCAATGAGCGTGTTCAGAATCTCTGCTCAAGCATCCGCATGACAATCTTCACTTGGGTTGCACGCGGCTTGTTCGAAGAGCACAAGCTCATCTTCGCAGCACAACTCTGCTTTAAGTTGATGCAGAAGGGCGTCCTTAGTGAGGCCTACAACCCCCTGTACTACGACTTCTTGCTCCGTGCTCACCGACGCTCATCGGATGCTGAGAAGCCCCTCGACTGGATTCCTAAGGCCAACTGGGAGTGCATCCTCTACTTGTCGAGCCTTGAAGGTTTCGAGAAGTTGTCCAAGGATATGGCTAACTCGCCTAATCGTTTCAAGGAGTGGTACCTCAAGGCACGTCCTGAGTCCGCACCACTCCCACTTGAATGGAGGAAGCTGGATGACAACTCGCCTTTCATGAAGCTCATGGTCGTCCGCGCTCTGCGTCAGGATCGTATGATCTCTGCCCTCGAGACCTACGTTCGCAATGCGCTTCCCAACGGTAAGCACTACGTTGAGTGCGACGCGGGCAAGTCATTCTTGGATGTTCTCGCTCAGTCGCTCGATGATTCTTCTGCCGCAAACCCGATCTTCTTCATCCTTTCGCCGGGTGCTGATCCTATTCAAGCAGTTGAGATTCTTGCTAAGCGCAACGGCTTCGACCAGAAGCTTCATCGTATCGCGCTCGGTCAAGGTCAAGATATCATCGCTTCGCAGCGTCTTGATTTGGCAGCAAAAGAAGGTCACTGGGTTGTGCTTGAAAACATTCACCTCATGCCTGTCTGGCTCAAGACCCTGGAGAAGAAGCTCGATCAATTCGATAACCCGTCTACACGTGTTCACCCCGACTTCCGCGTGTTCTTATCGGCTCAGCCTTCGGAGGAGATCCCAATCGGTATTCTCGAGCGTTCCGTCAAGCTCACCAACGAGCCTCCTCGTGGCTTGAAGCAGAACTTGAAGCGTGCCTTTGCCACGTTCGAGAAGGACACCTTCGAAACCAACTACGACACCAAGGTCAAGTCTATCCTGTTCGGTCTGTGCTACTTCCACGCCATTATCATCGAGCGTACCAAGTTCGGTCCTAAGGGCTGGAACCGCACTTATCCCTTCAACACCGGTGACTTGCTCAACTCTGCTACAATTGTCAACCAGTACATTGAATCTGCTCCTGGTGGTGACAGCCTCCCATGGAAGGATCTGCGCTACATGATCGGTGAGATTATGTACGGTGGTCACATCACCGATGATTGGGACCGAGAGACTTGCAACACCTATCTCAAGTTCTTCCTCCGCAACGAGCTCATGGACGAGATGGAGTTGTACCCATTCAGCGAGAGCTACCCAGACGAGCACTTCCGCGCTCCTCCTGTTATGCCCTACGACCAATACCTCGAGTACATTGATTACCAGCTGCAGAACGAGAGCCCTGTCGCATTCGGTATGCATCCCAACGAGGAAATCGCTGTCAAGACCACACAGGCGAATACATTGTTCGCTCGAATCCTGGAGCTGCAACCCTCAGCATCAGGTGGTGGTGGTGGCGGTGGCTCTGATGTGGCTGCTTCTCAAGCGCGAGTTCAATTGGTACTGGAGCAGACTCTCGAGTCTGTCAAGGGTATCTCCTTCAACATCGAGGACATTGCAGGTCAATTCAACTCTGACGAGCGCACACCTTACCAGAATGTGTTCTTGCAGGAGTGCGAACGCATGAATATTCTGGTTGCTGAAATCATCCGATCTCTGCGTGAGCTCAACCTTGGTCTCTCTGGTGATCTCCAGATGTCTGAGAGCATGGAAGAACTGCAGAAGGCTCTCTTCCTTGGTCGTGTTCCTACTACATGGGCGGCACTCGCTTACCCGTCCCTCAACGGTATTGCCAATTGGGTTGCCAACTTGGTACAGCGTGCTGGTCAATTGCAAGAATGGACAGAAGACTCTTCACGTATCCCAATGGTCGTACGTATTGACTACCTCTTCAACCCACAGTCGTTCCTCAACGCGATTCTGCAGGACGCTGCACGAGCACAACACTTGGAGCTTGACAAGATCAGCATTGTCACTGAAGTCACTCGTAAGAAGCCAGAGGAGGTCGATGCTCGACCTCGCGATGGTGCTTACATTTCAGGTCTTTACCTGGAGGGTGCCCGCATCAATCCTAACAACGGCACCCTTGAGGAGTGTGCTCCACGCGAAATGTACTTCACCATGCCAGTTGTACAGTGCAAGGCTGTGCTTACTGAGAAGATGGAGAAGAACAACATCTACCGCTGCCCTGTCTACAAGACTCAACAACGTGGTCCTACCTACGTCTTCACTGCCACTCTCCGCACTAAGTACCCGACTGAGAAATGGGTGCTTGCGGGCGCTGCGCTCGTGATGGAGGTTGCAGAGTAAGAGGGCGAGCAGTTTCAAGATATAAATACTTTGTACTGTACATTCCAACACAAATTACATAATCTACCCATTATTTGACAAAATGATCTCAATACTTTCCCAATCGCATTAACGTTCCAGCTTTCGTAGTTTTCATCGCATTCAACTGGACAAGTCGAAGCAATCGCAATAAACTGAGTTCTTTTCATTGTGTGAAAGTCTATGACTATGGGCACGGTATGATAGCGGTGGTGTATTGGACTAACGGTAACTGGGCGGCACTAACCGAGCCGTGACATTTGAACTGCTACGGAAGGGGCTAGTGGGGGAGATAAAAGCGGTTTAGAGAAAGGCCTTCCAGTATCGGGAAAGGAACATACTGAAGTATTGAACATTCTGCAAGAACTCAATATGAGCGTAACGACCAATGAATGCGTTGATATCTCGCTTGGGATCTTTGAACACTACATCAAATCGTCGGAAAACTTTGAGACGACACTTGTCAGATGACTTGGGAATGCTTGACTTCTGCATCGTAATCTTCTCTGTTCCTTCTGTGGGCCTCGAAGCTGGTGGGTCTACTGCTTCTCCTGCACTGGGTAGTGGAGCAGTAAGGAGGTTTTTCACAATGCTTCGATATATAGTCATTCGAGTGTCGTTCTCGTTGCCGAGTTCAATCCTGGCGGAATGGAATGGGACGTACTTGTCTTGACGACTAGCAAATACGAAGATATGCCTGAAGCACCGGAGATGGTTTGGTGGCTGAGCTAATTTGTACAAAAATGTTTGCTCGAGTGAGTCTTTGTCTGCGAAAGACAGCTCATCAAGCGATGGTGTTGCGTTCCATTTGCGCATAAACCATAAACCTGTGGAAACCAAGGCGGAATGGCTTGAGAACATGTAGCCAACGTGCGGTGTTGCTAAAGTCACGAAGGTAAATAAGTTGTGTAAGTAGGGCTGCATGATCGTCTCACGTAGTGCCGCACGAATGATAACTCCACCCAATGAATGTCCTACGAAACTAATGCGGCCAATGCCTGGGTTGGATTTCAAGTGCGACACGACCTCGCCTGCTAGACGGCTTCCACAAGCCGACACTGACTCCTCCGTCTTGCCAGAATTAGCACTGGAGACAAGGACTTGGGTTCCAGGTACCCACATTTTCAACGCCTGCCGAATCCGACGCATGTCTGCTGGCGAACCCTGAAAACCGTGACAGAGAACCACCAAGTGTGCTCCAGTTAGTTCAGGAGGCAAGAGCTCAGGGAATCTAACAACTCCTCCAGCTGACGCCAATGCTTGCGGTGAATAATCTGCACCTATGATATCGCGGAAGTATGTAGTCAGGTCCATGTCTCCTTCAAGAGTTGAACCCAGCTTCGGAAACTGTACATCATGGCCTAGATCACTGCTCGAGCTTGCTGATTCTTTCGTCTCTGGGGCCTCGACGTTGTTTAAATTGTCTAGGAAAGCGTCCTCAAAGAGTACCGTGTGCTGTTGAGTCATACATTGTTGCAAGATACCAGCATCGACAACAGTGTCGTCGTGTACGAGCTCTGCACACGCCCTGCGGACAGAATTTGTCATGCGATCGCGCAACTCCTCAAGTTTTGTGTCAAAAGGCAGGAGGAAATCCTTTGTCGGCACTGAGTGTGCGTAAATAAAGCTACCGATTCGGTCCTTTTCTCGCAGGCGGTAGTCCCTCAAAAGGAACCTTCTCAGTCTTCTGGAGACAAACGGTAGAATACGCACGAATAGGTTCCACAGCGAAAAGGTTTGGCGTGACATGTACGAGACATCTTCCTGCACAATCTGCAAGCAACTCTTCATGAGAGGCTCCTTTACCCGCTGTGTGAGCGGTCGGAAAAGATCTTTAGGTAAAGGTAGAGGTAGCACGACGACGTCATCTTCATTTTCGTTTTCGAATGCAACCTCCGTGGGATATTGAGATTCAAGAGAGTCGTGTTCTTCAGTGATCTCAAGCCTCGGGCTCCGAACTTGTACATGGCTATCGAGAGCGCGTAGCCTATCTCGTTCCGCGCTACTTGAGTTCTTGTTAAGAAGCATCTCTCCCTTACTGGGTGAAGCTGTGAGACCTTGTACTCGCGGAAGCTCAGCTGAAACTGAGGCTGTCAGTTGAACAGCAGGAGCAGTAATTGTTGGCTCCGGACCGGGGGAGGAGGCAGGCTGAGTCTGAGGCGCAGCTGCAGGATCTGATCCTGGGGCAAAACTCGTCGTTGACAAGATAATAGCAGGTGCGATGCCCTCTGGGACCTTGGGATTCACCGGGCTTCTTGGAGACGGCAGAGGGGAGATCTCAAATTGCTTCAGTACTTCGCGTCGTATCATTTGTTTCGGAAAAGTCAGCTCGTACGGGCTAACAGTAGACATGTACTCTTGAAGTGCAACCATTGCAGCTGGTGTCATTAAGTCTTGACAAAGAACGAGAGCTTTTGCGATGGCATAGTAAGATCGCAGAATAGATGAAAGTAAGGATGCGTGCTGACTTTCCGCAAACTTCAGCGCCTCGCTAGACAAGGGCAGATCAGTGTCTTGATCAGGTGTCAAGACAGCCGAATTGCTTGAGGATGCGCCGGCTGTCGGGTTGGCTGCTGCGGATGCATGCAATGTGGAGGCCTCCGTACTATTCTCTGGGCTCGAGCCTCCATGCGATGACGACGAGAGCTTGAGAGAGGGGAACAAGAAGTGGGCTAGTGGGGGCTGATCTGATGACTCCGAGGTAGCTGTGCTGTTTGTGCTTGTTGTGCTTAGTGTAGCTGATCGGAGCTTAGAGGGTGATCCGCCAGACTCGGCATGAGAACCGCCATTCGCTTGTGAGAAGTTATCCGTATGGGCTGGCTGTAGTGATGAGTTGTCTGATACTAGTGTGCTATTGGGTGATGACGAGGGATTCGAATTGGAGGCGAGTATGTCGTTCCGCGGGAGGTATTTAAACTTGGGCTCAATAAAGCAGCTGTGAATAATAACATTGGCTCTAGAAACGTAGCCCAGATCCTCAAACACTACAGGGCAGGCTTGCGACATGCATGGGTTACCTGACCGAATGGAAGAGTAATCTGCCTGAGTTCCCAGCGCCAAGAGCTTCCTGCTAACCGTGGTCCACTCGAACTTGACGTTTCTCTGCGCAGGAGCGCTTCCGTCCGCGAAGTTAGGTGAAGAAGTGAACTGCAAGTGGACTCCCAAATAGACGGGACGGTGCGCATCAAGAGGTACTTCAAGTCGGAACAGGCACAAATCATTGAGGATGATCATTTGGTCGCAAAATTGAATCTGCACGGCTTGCGTAACGAAGGCTTTTGCCTCTTGATCCACATGGGCTGCACCCCACAGCTCTCCCAGCGGATTGACCCTTGAATCCAAGTTGTCCTCCGCCTCGACATCGGCATCTTCGGTGTCGAGCAAGATATCGTCCTCAGGCAGAGCAAGCGTATTAAGCACAGCCGGGGATATGGACGCCTCAGACCTTGACTTCGACTCACCTCCGTTCGAAGTCCTATCAGAATTGGAGTTAGAGCTCAAGCTCGAGCCGATCTTGCTTCGCAGTTGCTGCTGCAGCTGTTGCTCGGGATGGGTGGCGCGTCCCCAGGCAAGATCATAGCTGGTGATGGTGTGCGACTTTCTCTCATTAAGCGGAGGTGGAGGTGGCAGATTGAATGGTGACGTGTCCGCGACTGGTAGCGATGTCTTCACCACGTAATAGGGCAAGGCATACTGGTCGGCTGCGAGCTCAACTTTCGCAATGAAGTCGTCTTCGGTTTGGGGTGCGGGGCCGGGAAGAGCGAGGAGTGACCGTACTGAGGGCGCTGTGAAGACCTCAATCCGCAGGCGATACAACCCCTGCCGCTTCAGGTCGATGTTCCTGAAGGAGTCGATTAGAATGCAGTACTCGACTACGGCTTGACTGGCCAAGGACATCCTGCTTGACTAGACTGCCGCGGCAATACAACGGCCTGCGGGAGGTTGAGCAAATGCGATGAATCTCGGCGCCCCTCTGCACGGAGTATCCTAAACGCTTATGCTTTGGGACCACACCAAAGATTAAGTGAGAGCAGAAAACGTGAATTATCTCGCGATATGTTGGGTGGACACGCAATACAAGTGGAGCTCGCGCACCTGGGTGTTGTCACACCGCGAATGATATTTTCTGTGTGTCGGTCACACAGGCTTATACCTGAGATTTCTAAAGCTTGGAATTCTTTTCCAGACACTTTGAATAGGTACATTCCGGTGGTTGTGTGGGTGTTTCTACCGCACAGGTTGTTTTTTTAAGACACATAACACTAGAAATAACCTTAGAATGATGCTAAAGCACTACCTCGACGATGAATAGCCTCCCGTCTGATTTCCCCAGACTCATCCCTCGGGACATTCGTCGTGCTCGTGCAGTACGCGAGTGCGCCCTGGCCCCAGCGCAGGTGGAAAAATGCAGTGATGCCGGCGTTGGATCGACACCCCCCGTCTTGTCCAGCCTGGATGATGTGATCACAGAGAATGATCCTCCCGTTTCGCTCTACCTAGAGAGGCCCAAAACCCAAGTTGCGCTGGACCTACTTGTAGCAGCGGTGAGGCAACGAGTTGCGGTCCTCACTGAACTGGACCGCACAGACGCACTTGAAATGCTTGAGTGGACTCACTTTCTGCTGAGAAACGAGCCCATCGAGGAGAAAGGCCACGAAGTCCAGATTTGGCGGGAACAGAGGATAGCATGCATGAGACGGATACGAGACAGCTACCACCCACGGCTTCGCTATTCTCATGGGATTAAACGCGCCTTGGCACTCAGGCCGCTCCCAGGGGTTCGGGAAGAGAGCCTTGACCTATCTACACGTAGCCCATTCTCGACCAGACCGACGACGATCTTCTCCAACCGAACACTGGACGAGTGCTCTCACTGGGCGCTAAAGCTCGCAGTGGTGTACAACTGGATAAATCTGATGAAAACACACCAGCTGAATGAACTAGCCACTGATACTGTAATGAGCTGGTTCATCCGCAATGAGTGCCAGCTGTATGCAACCAGGCTCGCCACAGCACCAGTGAACTCTCTGCTGGAACACTTCAGAGAGCATCCACTGTGTAGGACGCGTAACGTGCGCATTCTTGCCGAGGTTTTAGATGAGCTTCAACAAGGCGATTCATCAGCTCATGCGGATCTCAAGACGGCAGCAGCATACTTCTTCCGGAACGACAACGCCTGCTCACGAGGACAGTCCGAGTTGGCAAGACCGCAGCAACAAGCAATCGTTGTGTTCAGGTTCACCAATGCGACAGATCTCGCAGCCGCACTTGTTGGAAATGATCGCCGGGTCGTGATTACTCAAGGATACGTGCTTCTTCGAAAGCAAGATTTCCTGGCACGTGTAATGATTCCATATTTTGCAGCCGCCCTACGAAGGAGTATGCAGAAGTGTGCTGATGAGTTCGCACGAGTGCTAGGGGTTGTTGGTGATTATGGTTTGGGTCTCGGCTCCAGCCGTGTGAGGGACACCCCGACATTGGCGCAATGTAGAATCTTAGCCGGCGCAATTACACCAGACATTCGATTGGTTCCATTGGAAGTAGTTTCAAAACGAGAGCGTGGGAAGAAGGGGAAAGGTACAGTCAGAAGCGAAGAGAAAACGGCGCGTTCAACGCAACGGCTGGAAAGTAGAGAGACCAGCAACAACATTTTGACATCTGATCAGAGGAGTGAAGGTGAACTCTTCAGGGTGTCTACATGGACTCCAGCATGTTTTTATGAGCCGGACTGGCTAGCCTTTAAATGCGCAGCACTTGCTCACGAATTCTCTCAAATTGATGGCGTGGAAATGGCTTCGCTGACGGAAGCACGGGAGCAAGTCGATCAAGAATGGCAGGTCATGGAAACGATGTACGCGGAAATTTTGGATATGAGAACTAGGGCAAGACGAGGTGGACGTCAACAAGCTGGTTCCGTAGGCACATATGTACATGATCGAGATTCCAAGGTACACGCTGAGGCGGCCACCTCGACCGCCTCCCGTCCAACAGGTACGTGGCCGTGGGAGGAGCAGGCTGCGAACGAGCTGCCGCTGGCTAGCGTTCAACCTGTCGATGTCGTGGAACGAGTATCTGCAATCGCCCCAGACTTCCCTCCCTGCATGCTCCACATGTACGAGAGTCTCCTTCGAGAGAGACACTTACGGCACTTTGGAAGGCTCCAGCTTGCCTTGTTTCTCAAAACCCTTGGACTGCCCCTTCAGGCGTCTCTAGCATGGTGGAGGCAACATCTGCTACGAACGGGCTTTCTGCCAAACCACGAGTACAACATTCTGCATCACTATGGGCAGGTGGGTCGAGGGACCTCGTATGTGTCGTACTGTTGTCACGACATCCAACTCTCCCGGACAGCACAGAGCCAGGACCCACCGGGTAAATCCAGCAGTGGTGTCAGCTCAGCCTACGGATGTCCGTTCATGTTCCTCAATCAGGCAGAATTGTACCAGCTCTTGGAACCAGGTTTGGTCAGAACGACGCAAATGGAATGCCAAACAGGTCCTGAAGTGCAGGCCGCTGTTCAAAGGAAAATCTCCGAGATCTTGAGTGAGGTTGCACCATGGGGACGACTCCCAGGTCAACGCATTGGCGCTACAGCTTCCCTGACAGGTGAAGAGAATGGTCAACCTGTCGCTGCTACTCATGCATCCAACGCATGTCGGAAGTACTTCAAGCTCATGCACTCCTCAAGTTTCACTGAATTCGACCCAGATCTGGAAGAGATGTTGCAGAGTCTCTTGGACTACAACTCACCCGTTCAGTTCATGCAGAGAAGTCAGTTTTGGAAGAAGCATGTTGCACAGCGTCGGCGTGAAGTCATCCTCGAAGAGGATATGGAAGAAGACGAGGAACTCGATAGTGATATGCTGGGAGTAGTCGACGTTTTGGAGCTACCAGGGTATAGTTTGGAGAGCGATGACATGGAGCTCGCTCAGAAACCGGGAGGTAGCATCGACTTTCCTAACAGAAGCAATGCTCGTGTATTCACTGCACGTGATCAGAGTCAGGAGTCATCAAGCTCCAGAGCAACTTCATCCCTTCATTGGTAACCGGAGCGCTTGGATGCCGGGTTGTATTGTAATTAACCCTGTCTCAGTAGGATAACTTTCTGGGATATATCACTTTTGCCATGTGGTTACTCTATATCAGTTAATGTGGACGGCTCCAGCCTATGGGCCAAATACAGACAGAGCATTTCGAAAATATTTATGAAATCATCCACCCGGTGCCGTTCCTGTGCTCGGTTCGCATGCAGGGATACGAGGTGCCTGGACGAGTTTCCGATCGGCCTCACCACGCACACCGCCTGGGCAGTGCGTTCAGTGCTCCTCGCGAGTGTTCGACGGCGCGATGGCTGGCTAGCAGAGCACGGCCAGTGACCTCATCCACCGGGCGGATGGATTCACGAGCCGTTTCAACCTGAGAAACGGACACGTTTGCATATTGACTCGAGCGTTGATTTCTCAGGTTGACGTGGGTGCAGGTGTATACTGGTGTATTCTTTCGATGGAATATGCCCCTGGCTATTAACCTAGCCATGCTGAAGTCTACGCACTCTCCGCAGTGATCTGCAGTTCACCACCAAAGTATCCCTCAGAGGGAACTTCCACTCATCTCTCCGTTTCCTACGCGTTTCACGAGCATCTAGGGCGCAGGCTTCTTAGTCATGAGCAGCACTGTTTCTCTTCGACCGCCTGGCACTTTCAACAGTACGTAATTGGTTGGATGGCAATCCTCGTAGCTTCACAGCGACACTTTATGCGATCTTCGCGCTACTTGGCCTATTGACACATTATGTGTTTGTGACGCGTGCGCGGCTACACAACAACTAATGACCCACAATCCGTTATTTTCCCTGGCTCTAGGCGCAACTAAGTTGCTGCACGAGGTGGAAGTCAAGGCGCTCGCAACCGAGTTCCGGTACCAAATCGACAAAAGTTCCGGGCTGCTACTTGAGGTCGCCAACGCACTGCAGAACGTCTCAGAGTCCAGTGCCAATGATGCTGTCAACATCAAGGAGTCCGCCAAAAAGGCCAAGGCCGAGGTGGAGCGCGCCATCGGCCGCATTGTCGACGCATTGCTTCAAAGGAAAAAACAGCTTAATCGCATGATTGACGAACATGTCGAGGCGAAGCTCAAGATTCTGAACGTGATCCAAGAGGCAAGCGCTGCTGAAAGCACCGCAGCAACGAATGTCATCCAGGCTGCTACGCAAGCTTCCCATACCAAGCCTGATGCCGATCTCATTCAGGTCGCAGAACCCCTGCTCGCAGCTTTACATCAAGCACAGAGTCATGCTGACGCCGTTAAGTCGGCCGTGGAGACTTGCTACTCTCCTGAGTCTGCAGAGGTAAGTCTTCACATCGACGAGCAGGACGCGGTTCTCCAGGTCAGCATGCTTGGTCTCGTAGATGCACCCCAGCCTCCGGCATTCCTTCCCGACTTGGCCACCATTGGCTCCAACACTGCGGAGATTCGATGGGAGCCACTCACCATTCCAGGCGTGACACAGCCTTCAGGTGCACTTGCTATGCTTTCCACACTCGCTGCTACTAGTGTATCCCTTGATTCGCTTCGACCAGGAGCAGCTCCGCTTGCCCTCAAGCGGACCACTAACTCCGTGCAAGATCCGAAGTTAAACCTGGGCCTGAATGAAAACGTTGGGCTTTTCCAACTCGTGGCCAATGCAGCTGCATCTACTCTTAACGTCCCTCATTCGCGTGGGTTCATTGTCCCCGGTGCCGATCCGGAGTCCTTGCCACCCGCACCAGTCAGCCAACCTGCCGCACCCGTGGCCGCAGAGGTGACCCAAGCGTCTAGTGCAGTATCAGCAGCCACACCTGGAGTCTCGCACAACTTGGCGCACCAACTCTCTGCGAATGGTCTCGTTCCTGGCCATCTTACAGGCCCATCTGCCGATGAAGCCATCGGCGCATCGAAGCCGATCTATTCAGGCCATGTAATCGAAGCACCTAAAGCGCCTGATGTACTTCTGACTGCTCAAGGCAATTCACAGGGCACGCAGTTCGTTTCGATCGACTTGGTGTCTCCTCAGGGTCCAAATGATGCGAAGCTTTCCCGCGCCTCAGCTGCAGCAGCAATCGCTCAGCTAGCAGAGGAAGAATTCAAGAAGCAGGCTCAGGATGTTGATGCCTCAGGCCTTCTTCCCACTCCAGTTACGTATACTATAATCTGGGCGCGCGCGGGTAGTGCGTTTGCCAATGCACTTGAACATGCAGGTCCCTTTGTGCAAGTTCGTGCTTCCAAGCCACTGATCACAAAGGCGTCGAACGAACTGGCTCTCTCGACTTCGACCATCACTCCTAATCGATGCCTTTCCAACCCCGATTCCACCCTCAGTGTCATTGAGCGTTCTCCAGCTGTAGTCCCCGAGTACGAGCGTGCTTGGAATGCAGACGAGGATATTGCCGGTGCAGAGGAATTGAAGGAATCGGACCCACTGGCTTCGCTCTCCGCAATCGCTCCCACTGTCCCGCGATCACTTATGGCTCACGATGAAGGTGTTGCCGAGGGAGTTCGCACACCTTCGTTTACTATTGAGGGGCTTGAAGCAGATACGGTGTATCGCGTCTACATTCGCAGCGAGTCTACTTCAAACCTTTGGGCTCGATATCGAGCACCTCTGTCTCGGCCACTCGTCATCAAGACCGGAAAGCGTGCTACAGTTCGTCCAGTGCAAATAGGTGGTGCAGATCCGTCCAAGACACAGGTTCAGCTTGAGTCGGCTGAAATCCTATCAGTAGGACAGGCCAACGCAGCACAAGCTAGTACCCAGCAGAGCAAGTGGAAGGCCCTGCCTCAACTGAACGTTCGTCGTGCATTCGCTTCGGCTGCCCTGCTTCTCGATCGTATCGTGGTTACAGGTGGCTTCAACTCATTAGGTCTGGCTTCCAATCCAGTGGGATCCGTACACTCGAGTCTCTCGACGACCGCTGAGATTCTCTCTCACACTCAGATGCTCGTGGGGCCAAATGCAGCACCCAGTGCAGCTAAGGGCGCCGGTTCCCAAGCTGGTGCCACCATCCTTCGCTCAGTTGAGGCGTTGGATTTAGAGCACCACAGGTGGGTTCCTATGCCAGACATGCTGACACCTCGCCGATGGCATGCCTCGGTTTCGATCGGCAATAAGCTTTACGTTCTTGGTGGCTTCGATGGCACGAACAGATTGCGCGCATGTGAAGTCTTTGATCCTCGCACTGGTATCTGGTCACCGATCGCTCCCATGCATGAGGCTCGTGATGGTCACGCCGCTGTTGCCCTTCCAACTGGCCACATTTTCGTCATGGGTGGTTACAACGGCACGCAACGTGTTGCATCATGTGAGATTTACGATATCAACAAGAACGTCTGGAGGCGTGTTGCATCTATGAGATGCGCTCGAGAAGGTCTCGCGGCTGCAACGTTTGTCTGTCCCGTTCCCACTTCGGCTCAGGCACTCCGAGGACGTTATAGCAAGCCTGGTGACAGTACTAAGCAGACTCAACTTTATGTGTATGCCACTGGTGGTTACGATGGCACGGATTACCTCCGAAGTACAGAGGTTTACGATCCCATCCGTAATCTTTGGCTCTCAGGACCGCCACTGCGCTCGGCTCGTTATTTGCACTCCGTCTTCGTTGTCCCTAAGGGCACACTCGCTGCGACAGGTGAGAACGATGGTCTCATCGTAACTGGCGGCATGAACAAGTCCGCAGATTGCATCCGATATTGTGAGTTGTTGGTGTTGAGTGACGAGCTCCTCCAGCAAATCGTTTCTAACACATTCGCGGAGGCGCTTCAAGCTGCTAACTCTGGTTTGTCCCGTACCAAGACTGGTGCTTTGCGTGCATCTGCACCCTTCGATGCAAGCGCACGAAGCAGGCTGCACGAGGAAGATGTATCGATGGGTATGTACTCTTCACCATCGACGAAAACTCTCCTCTTGGCAGCAACTGCTGAGACGCCTTCCGAAACACCCGTTGCTTGGATGTCAATTTCAGATCTCTCAGCTGCACGCGCGGGTGCTGCAGCCGTCTTGTTACCATCGTATGCAGATCTGCCTCAAGGCATTCCAGACTACGCAGAGCTCAAGCGCCAGAGCAAGCTCGAGGCGCTTCGTGCCCGACGCGCTGCAGAGGAGGCGGCATATGATTACCAGTAAACGCTGCTCCACTCCACGACTGCTTAGGCGAGTCGATGTAATTAGAATAATGTGTAACCCATGGCTACCACTTGTACGTCATATATCCCTCGATCATACCACATACCATACCACATAAACTACTCTGCTACAACGCTCTAACTCGAGATGAGTTGTATTTCACTGTAACTAGGGGGAGGGGATAAGTCTATGGCTAAGAATACATCGCTCACTAAATACATCATGAAACTTTGTTGGTAACGTTCTTACAAGACCTTTCGCTTCTTTGAGGTGTTCATGTAAGGTCGGAGAACCCACTCATTCTCAGCGTCCGTCATGTCGATCGTGCCAAGCTTGATCTGGTATAACTTGAGTTCGAAGCGTGGGCCAACCTCTGCCAGTTCAATGTCGGGTTTTCCTGCGGCTCGCTCCTCGCGGCTTGTCTTCTTGTAGATGTGGTGTCGGAAGGAAATTGTGTCGTCACGGTTGACAAATGTCATGACACGGCGGCTTTCCTCCTTGCAGACAGGGAACAACGCCTTGAGGATCGTTGCCGTACGCTGACCGAGTTTCGTCGAAAAGTTGTGGAAGATCAAATGAGGAGCAGCCTCTGAGACCGTACCGAGGTCGACGTTCAAGTCGTGACGCAAGACGGCATCGGTCATTCCGAAGTAAGCAGTGGGTCCGTAGGGGAAATGTGTAATAATGAGGCCATCGGGCTGGCCACGGTGCTCGTGCACGATGATCATATCTGTGAAGTCGTTCTCGCGGCACATGTCGACGAGCTCCTTGATATGCGTCAGACCACGATTTATTCGCTGGGAGTTGGGGATGCAGAGCTTCAACTCCTTCACGAACTGGGTCAGACGCGAGCTAGCATCACGGCTCGTTGTAATCAACACCTTAGGGTCAACCAAGCCCATCTTCTGGTACTCATCGTCGATATGAGTCTTGACTTCAACCTGGCTGGGATCGTCATACTCCACAGCGTTCTTGAGTTCGAGTCCGCGCTTGCGGAGTTCAGTAGGGATGGGTCTGCCCTCCTCCAGCGCACGCTTCATCAGCTGTTTCTTCTCATGCTCCTCACGCTCCTGCTCCTCGAGTGACTTTCGATAGAGGTACTCTCTTCGCAGTCTGATGTTTCGTCGATCCATCCTGACTGTGTGTATAAAATGTCGCGTGTAATGTGTGTATCCAGTGCTATTCTATCAATTCAATTGATTCTCTTACAATCACACCTGCGGTGGACAGAGATATTCACTTACGGGTATTGTTGCGCAAACTTCTCGGTTGACTCGAATTTTTGCGTGCCCGTAAGTTTAGACCACTGCCACCACTCTCGACTGAGAGAATCAAATCCAGGCCAGGACGGATAGGAAGTTGGAAAGTTTCTCAGAGGACATTACGCCTGTGTTTCCCATGCGTGAGCCATACCGAGCTGGGTTCCATCCGGTGCACCAGGTTATGCGTGCTAGTCACGGACAAAACCACCGCGTTTTAACCCAACTGAACCTGAAATAGACTCGGAATTCCAACCTGAAGGACACCCGCCTCATCCAGTGCATCAAACGGCTGCGTGCCTGTGCTGAGTGACCAAGTCGCATTGCGTGGATGGGCTTTATTGCGACTGCAAATTGTCTATCCCGGCGTGAAATCACTGATTCACCTCTTTTATCCCTTGACACCGTGAGAAGGTCGGGAAACGACACCAAAAACCGCTTCTGCTGTTACCCGACCTGCGTTACATGATTGAATACGAGTTGATTTACACACTGGACTCTTTCCACGCTCTAGATTAGCTGTGGCGCAGACACAAAGCCCCTGCGAAACGGATTTTGCGCCACTCATCGAACTCATATAGCTCCTGGAGGACGGCGAACCATCTCCGACCTCGAGAGGCAACAAACTCTCTCGAAACGGAACCCAGGGAGATATCACAGCAGCACAGTGCAGGCGTGCTGTGAGCGACTCAGAGCATCACATTTGCGTTGGTCCCAGACGACCTGCTCGCTTGAACTGTGATCTTGGACCGCTGCTGTTGCGGTTACTTATACTCCGAAACGAGTGTTCGTTGGGAGAAAACCGACTGAAAAAGGGCTGGAGAAGATAGGAGAATAATAGCCATCAGCCATCTACCGGCAATAGCCTCAGCAGCGATAACGTGCACGAATCCGCACGTACGCGTATCGAGTCACGGACGAGCATGTCGCAATGCGCCGAACAGAGCAGCAATCTCGTCGCCGTAGATGCTGGACAGTTCTCTGGATTGCGTTTGAATCCCAATCCGAGACTGTCCAAACAAGGACTTGAAGTCCAACTCGAAACTGTAGGCACAGTTGAGACACGGAGCAGGAGCACGAGTGGCAGCAGTAACAGGAGTCGGAATCCTGGAGACAGGTTCAACCTTGGAGTCAATGTGGAGACAGAGGACGCTGGGCAGACCACGAGTCAAGAGTCGGAACCAGAGTCAAACTTGAGCACAAAGACAGACCCCGAAACGACACAACATCCAAACACGAATGAATCGGACATTCCACTACATCTTCGCATGCGCCAGAAGCTGCCGAAGCTGCAGATTGGAAATGAACTCGACCTTCAAGATGAGGATTCTCTCGTGATAGCTCAAGCCAACTCCGACGTTGATGTGCGACTGCATGGCGTGAAAACTATCGAGGAACTTGAAGCACGACTGCGATATCTCAGCCACGAGGCTCGACGCCTGGATCGGGATCCCATTCTTCGCATGGTACGGTTCACAGGAGAATGCAACCGACTTACATTTCGTCCTGATGTCGAGAGGCGACATATGGACCATGATCATAAGTACTATGTGACTCAGTATAGCAGATTTTCCGTCTACAGGAATAAGAAAGGGCTCTTGCGTGCACTGGATTTTGCGTACAAGGCTCTGCCTTCTGCTATTCTTTATCCTGGAGAAGAGGGTTTCACACCCCAGGACATCGCAGCGCTACGGCTCAAATCTCACGACGACGACGCGATCAGTAGATTGCGAGGCCCTCCCTTACTTCCCTTAAATTTAGTGCACCAGGGTGGCAATGTACCGCCACCATCCGCATCAGCGTCCATCGCCGTCGGTGTTGGAGGTGCTGGTATGAGTGGTAAGCCATCTAATTCCATTCCACCTTTCACCGCCTCACCGATGCTTCATGAAAATCCACCAACCACTGGGATCACCAAACCCGCACCTCCCATCGCCCCACGGCTCTCCAGTGGTATCGGAGGGGAGGCTGGAGGAGGAGGTGACGATGGTGACGATGACGATGACGAGGAGAGAAAAGACCAATTCGAATTAGCTGCCCAAGGTGCAGGCCGAGCCCGACTTCCACAAACACGAGCGAGCGGAGGCATGCCCCCACCAACTCCCTCGATGGGTAGCAGTACTCGTGGGCGTGGCTTCTTTGGTGGTGGTCGTGTGAGCCATCCATTGACAATGCCGCCACTAAGCAGAACATCTATCAGTAGCGCTCCAGAGGGACCAACCGCGAACACCACTACGCAAGCTAGCAAATTCCAAGTTCCCGTTGAAGAGGACAATGCCTCGCCAGACAAGTATGTACCCTCACTGCTTAGCACTGAGCTTCAAACCAGACCACATTCATCATCCTCCGCTGTCTCTTCATCCTCTTCCAATGCGCCTTCGACAGTTTCGTCCCGTAAGAAAGAACGACCCAGTTCGTCAACTAGGCGGAGGGATGAACAGCTGTTGCTGGAGATGGGTGTTGAGACTGAAGAGTCTCCAACTAGTGCGGATAAACCTTCGCATAGTGATAGAACCACTGCGGTACCCTTGCCATCAGGCGGTGGCCCTGGCCTGAGTCTGGACACTTGCGATGGCGAGTCTACAGGAGAGGAATCGGAACAAGACGATATGCAAACTGGGAAGTATATATCCAACGGTGTTAAGCTTATTCCATTAGGCAAGCATCGCACAATTCCTAGTATGGCGGGACTAGTGGACACGTCAGGCGTAACAGAACCAGCTATATCCGTTCCTCCCACCACTTCGGGGGAATCCAATAACGGCCCCGACACACTCATGATATCGCCTGCTTCTACTTCTCGTCAGCCAGGACCAGCTGGAGGAGCTCAGTCTGCAGTCACTACCCCTGTTGCGCCGAACTCAAATCTCATGACCCCTTCAAGAATGACACCGTATGGGTTGCAATCCCCGCCTACCTCAGGCTTGGCCCACCAAGGTCTTTCTTTCGGAGTCTCTCCAGGTGGTGCTACAACTTCTGTAAGCAGTCGTCATCGTAAGGGTGCAAGCAGTATTTCCGTACTAGGTCTGTACTCTGATCAACCGTATAGTAGTCGAAGCTCGAATGATGCTGGATCCTCAAATCCGTCTTCATTCCAATTCCCAATCTCTTCCCTCATGAAAGGTGAAGCGATGGAAGTTAATCCCGCCGTTCACACAACACTTCCTACGATGGCAGAAGGGAATGAACCAATGGAAGGCAATCTATCCTCAAATACCCGTGCTAACGGTGTTGGGCAAGGTGAAAACTCGGACCTTCCTCCTCTAGATTTAAGCAATGATCCTGATGATGACGAGGATTCAACCATAGCAGCACAGATGATCAGTGGGGCTTTTGCTTCTCCACCTCTTCCAGTTCAAGAGGAGTCGTTCAGCTCGGCTGACGCGATGGTGGAGGCAACACCTACGGTCTCTTCCAGTGCTGCAATGGAATGCGCGCGTCCTCCTTCACAGGCGTCGGGCAATTACTCGCAGCAGGCGCAATCGCAAACCGTCCCTCAAACTACAACAAGTGCTCAGGTCTTGATGATGCTTTCGCGCCCACGACTGACCATAGGATCAAGCACAATTACGAACGCACCCACGGTTTCAGGAGAGCCTGGAACGGGCGTATTGCCTGCTCATTTCGAGGATGACGACGATTCCGCCAGCCCATTTCAAGCTGCAGAAGGCTCGCACTCAATGGGTCGACCAGGTGCGACACGTTATTCGACCATGCCACCGAGAAGCATGTCTATATCTGCACAATCCGGCAACGTGATCGCACCACTCACGGCTACGGAGGACCGCATCAACCCACCTCCACACCGAGTCTCGTTGCCGATTCAAAAACCCCACAGCAATTTGCGCGCGGCATCGGCGAGTACACTGCCCAACAGCATTGCACCAGGAGCGCCGCAGATTGAAATCACGGATAGTATTGATCTCGTAAGTGAATCACGTCGCCGTTCGGCTTCTGGTATGCTCTCAACAGCAGCAGAGAGCACGTTGTCACCGACTGTTCCACAGCACCAGTCTCACTCAAATGCATCATCACCGTCTCCCGCCGTCTCAACACATCGTGGCTCCTCGAGCTCTTCCACTGGAGCGCCGAACGTCGCTTGGGGTGCATTGTTCCTTGGCAGCGGAGAAGCCGCCAAGAAATACGACCTTCTTGACTATCAAGGTGTGAGGGCCGTGATAAACTGCGCGGCATGCACCACTGGAACAGAATCAGCCCATATTGCAGACTTGCGGGCGCGGGGTATCGATTACATTGCTTTCAATTGGCATGATAGCGATATTCAGCCCCTCCTGCCGGAGGACGTTGAAACCGCGGTCCGGCTGATCCACAAGGTCCGACAGACACCGCTCCCACCAACCCACCCCCGTTACCGCATCGCACCGTCTCGACCCTCCTCCGGATCCTCAACGATTTCGAGTAGTAGCTATCGTCATGCAACATTCGGTTCATTAAATGATGTAGGAATTGCGAGGAATCCACATGGAGAGGACTTGCCTGAGATGGAACTGTCTCCTCCGATGCCCTCTCGGTCTTCTATCACACACGCTGGCAATTCCATGTCCAAGCTTGCGTTGGCGTCTGGAGATACCCCAAGCACTGGGCAGCCAAGCCGGACTCACACGGGCCAAAGTGATGGAGGCCGAGATGCACCTACTGCTCCCTCTGGACCTGTTCTACGTGGTGGAAGTGTCTTAGTACACTGTTACGCCGGACGTTCACGTTCGGCTACCATTGTCGTAGCGTATGTTGCGGCGGTCCAAGGTGTGAGTATTTCAACTGCTTTAGATCTGGTGCAGAGCCGTAGACCTGTGGCGCAACCCAACATGAATTTTATGCGACAACTCCTCGCTATGGAGGCGGATGGACTCTTCCTCCGATTACATGCAGAGTTTTGTGGCTTACCAGTCACTCATCACCATCAGCACTCCTCGCAGATGTTACCGGGGGTACCCAAGACCTCAGCCATTGTATATTCAACCTTCCCTGTGCTCCCAGGTCGACCCACTCTCGCACCGGTGCCTCCATTGCCAGTTTCTAACGCTGCTGAACAAGGTAGTTCAGAACCAAGTGACGCATCCGATACGGGAGATCGGAATATGGCGTAAGCCCATCTGTTGGTATCCAGAATACAAATATATCTTATCGTACATATTGTACATATCGTTCAGCTTTACTTTCTCCTTGTTTGTTACATGCCGGCCCTAAATGCCATCTAAGTCAATCTCATCTGGGTTAGATACTGCCGCTTGTGTACCACTGCTTTCTTCCTGGGCCACGGTGCCCCGTTCTACTGCGTCCAACATTCGCTTCTGTCCTAGAAGCTCAACAGCAGAAGGCACGTAGACCTGGAAGTGATCTCCTGGCTCGACACCGAGCATATTGCACAGATGAGCTGACTGAGGATTCAGCGGTTCTTCAGTCGACGGCTGCGCCGCATTGGGATTAAAACGACCTCGGTCGACGTACACCGGTGCGGTCTGTATAAAGCGACTGGGATCAATTAAAAGGTTTCCTCCATTCACCATCAGAGCGAGCTTCCGAGCTAACTCCATTTCAGCGCTCGTGGGAGTAAAGTTGTATCGAACTTTTTGAGATTCAGCTTCTGCAGCGACAGCCAAATATGCAGATGTAATACTAGACTTGGGGTCTTCACCTTTCACCTCCGTTGTCGTTGCTGCTGTAGTGTCTGCCATCGTTTTTTTGCGTTCTTCATCTGCTAGTTGGGGAAGAACCAGCGCCGGTGGCACATAGGCTCGGGGAGCCCTTGCATTAGGCATTGAGATCCTTTGTGAAGACCTGGGGAACAGATTCCAAGTATTTCTCAGAATCGCAAGCCACTCATCATCGTATTCCAATGCGAACGGTGCGGTGGTGGGCTCAACCGGAATATCGAGCACTTGCAAGAAGTCACGATTGGGGATCGGCTTGTCGAGCGCTACGAATCGCGTGAGGTCTCCTGGCGTATTAGAATGCCTCACAATGGCAGGGAACTTTACATGCATGTGACCTGCAAACCAGTACTTGGGCTTGAGAGTACTTAACAACTCTTCGTGTGCTGGCGAGCCCAAATCACCGCGCTGAATATCCTCCATAAAGTGCGGTTTCACACGAAGCAAACTTCTCTCATCACCATACCGGTGGATATTTCTCGGCCAGTCGTGGGAAAGGAAGATGTCAATGGGTCCTTTAAGCTGCGCGAGTTGAAACTTCTCGTATTCGCGATGGTGGTAGACGGTTCGCATTTGCGAATCAGAGTATGGACATGTCTCGAAGTGGCCAAGATTATAGCTACTACGGTTGTAAATTCCGGAGTAGCCGGCTATGCGCAACCCACCGAATCTCACAACACCCGCATAGCCCATGTAGTATATGTTCGGTGCGACCCACCCACCATGATAGAGTTCTGTAAGGTGATTGCTCGCTTCGTGGTTGCCATGAATAAAGATCGTGGGAACAGGCGCCCTGCGCTCACCGCTATAGTACTTGTAGAACGAAACCATGCTTCTGTGCTTCACAGGGCATGCCATGCATGCGAGGTCGGCCTCATTACGTGTCGCCTGGAAGTCACCACAGCAGATGAGGAGGTCGACGTCCCGATTCTCGCGCGCCGCGATGTCGCCCAGCAGGTTGTAGATCAATTCGAGTTCGCCATGGCAGCAACCCACGACTGCGATCCTCACATGGTCGCGGGGCCGCGTACCACTCTCCAAACGCGCTTCGAGATCCATTCCGGTCTCTGAGAAGAGAATGTTTGTGGTCTTGCTTGCTGTGTGTGCGAGATGCAGTGTGGAATTAACTTACTCAAATACTTGTAGTATATAGGATATGTCGAATTGTAGCCTTCTTTGTACCATACACTACCTCGGATTCGGCCTTTCAACACTTCCACAGCGAAGATCTCAGTCACTTTTCGCTCGCTTTCTGGGATCGAATATCTCAGTGCCCAACTTTCCAGCACACGATCTGACGACTTGTTACTCAATTTCACTGTATTCTAACCCTGATTTAGCCCGACTGTCTTGAGCAAGTCCCGTACATCCCCTCAAGCGAGACATTTTCCGTTCTCACTCTGAGGACCATTCTGCTCACTCGGTGCGCTTCTGCCCTATCCACAGGGTTTTGGCACAGAACTGGTGCGGCTGACGTGATCGAGGAACTAAGGCAAGTCATCCTGCTGCTTGGATATACTCCAGGCTAGTGCCGCACCATGACTCTGCAACTCGAGGACCAAGCCCAGATAGACGCCTTCCTGCGTGCAGGTGAGGTGCTGTGGCGAGGTGATCTGAAGGAGTTTAATTCGGCACTGTTTGCGTTCCAGAAGTGGCGTAAGGTTCATGTGCGCATCGTAGGCGCAACCATATGCTTCTGGAAGGACGCACAAACTGCCAGTTCAGGCGCGAAGCCGAAGCAGGTCTTGCCCATTTCCAAGGACACTGCGTGCCATTTCATCTCGCACGCGAAGCTCCGCCAAGTCTTCAAGTTCTGCGTAGAAGTCGCAACTGAGTCAGGTGTCTCCTTTTTATCTTGCGATGATCGTGAGCTCCTGGCTTCGTTCCAAAGGGTCGTCGTCGAGATGACTGCCCGATGCACTCGTGCCGCTGAGGTGGTTGAGAAGCTTGCGAGCCCGGAATATCTGGAGGCCGTGCGCCAGCGCGTGCTCCAGAAGCAAGTCAAGGAGCAAGAAGAGACGGCAAGACAAATGATAAGTGAGATGTTGAAAGTGCACCTCGGTGTATCGACCCCTGAACAGTCCAAGAGTCCAGGCGGGTCTCCATCCAAGGAATCGTCACTTGCTACGGCTGACTCTTCCAATATCACACTGACTACGGAAGCGAAGGACCTTGCGGAGCTCCAAACGAATCTTGAGGGTCTCGGTTTCAAGGCCCGCAAGCTAAGAACGGCTAGGAGTGGTGCCGTGGGTGATGATTACGATGCGATTGATGAAGAGGAGGAGGCCGCTGCAGAGCTGTTTGACAATGATGATGACGATGAAGATATTACGAAGCCCAATGCATATGCGTCCGAGGCGGTCGGTCGCCATCATCGTGGCGGCAGTAACAGCAGCCATAGTAGCAACGCCGATGGATTGTCCTCGTCGCGAAATTCACCCGCGAAGCAACAAGAGGGGTCGAGCAAGACGGGGAAAGCGACCTCATCCAAGACCGTCACCACAACCGCTTCAAGCAACGTGGCTGATACCACTTCTAAGTTGCTTCGGACGGCTGTGGCCGGAGTTCGCTTCTTGTCCGATGAAAGTGGCTACACAGTCGGCAGCGGGGATAGGCTTGTGGTAGCGTCTGCAACCTCAGCTCCGCCAAGTTTAAAGAGGATCATATCTGGCGACTTGGTAGGCTCTTCGGTTGCCGGTCAAAGCTCGTTACCAGGAGCACACTCTTCAAACCAGCGCTCCTCGCTGGAGCAAAGCCAAACCCTGATTGGTTTAGAACTCGACAGACTCGAAACCGATCCCAAATTGCAACTTTTGGCAGCACAAGCGAATCAGCGTGAGCGAGATCAAGAGCAGGCTGAGCGGCTTACGAAGAAGTCAGGGAGCCGCAAGAAAAGGGGTAACCAATTGTCGTCTTTCTTCTCTAAAGCTGGGGAAGATGACCTGGGTGATACAACAAATGACAGCGAAGATGAAAGGACCCCAATCCTCGGAGAAAGAGTGTCAAATGAAGCGATGGAATCTGTCCTAGACACATTGGAGACTAGCTTCCGAAGCACGGAGCGTGGCCTAGACTCAGTTTTAACACTAGGCAAGTCGTCCTTTGCCCGCAAGAAACTTGTTCGAGCCTTATGGAGTATTGGCCGAATGCCTCCCGGTGCCCATGCTGTTGTTGCACGAAATGCTACCATTGATCCGCAGTGGACCCGATCGGCATATATGGAATTGGTGATCCTCCCTCGTACTAAGGTACAAGGGTCCCAGATTCGTTACTGGCGACGAATCCAATGGGCATTGGCTCAGAGCATTTTACCCCATTACTCCTTACCTGTTTACCGTAAGCCCGCAACGCTCGTCCTCATTGCTGAACAACTTCGAAAAATTGCGCAAATACGTGCACTCGTCTTGCAGCGATCGAAAAGATTAATTCAAGAGCTCAAGACAACCGCGGAATTCAGCGAAGACGCAAGGACCTTCATAGCACATGTATGGGATAGACTCATTGGTGGCAATAAGGTCTTTGATAATATTGACGTTAATGCGGCAGCTGTTCTTCGTGCGTATATTCTCGCTCTGCGAGTACAGGCACGAGCTGGTGCGGCGTGGGCCGAGCAACACGGTTTGTTGGGAATATCTCTAGGGACCCCAGGAACTCTAGCGACAATGGGAGAATCTCTCATGAGAGGAACCCTTGACAGGGTATTTAGATCAGCCATGGAGTCATTCCTTGTGGATTCCCCCGGTCCTCTCGTTAGTGGTGAGGTTGTTTACGCTGCTCAAATCTTTGCACACGCTCGACGTCAGCGAGACCGCGTCGCCAATCGGCGGTCCAAGCTAAATAATGCAAATCCTTTGTCGTCCTCTTTGGCAGGATTCGAAAACATCTCCGCGATTGAGCCAAATTTCGTTGACGTTATAAACGCGGAGCTAACAAGAGGTGATCTCGTAGTGGGTTCAGGAGGTTTATTCCCCACAGAGGTGGGTGATGCAGGTACAAACTCAACATCTTTGGTGCCTACAGCTGCTAGCTCTCCTATTCTAAAGTCCAACGCACAAGGCACATCATCTGTGCCCTGTCTTACTGTTGCTCCAGAGGCGACCGCAGGGTCGGGCTCATCTGGAGAGATCGCCGGGGAAGATCTGTGGAGATATTTCCCTCCCCCATCCATAGCTGGGATCTACCACCCAACCGCACGGCTTGGGGCAGTGCTCGAGGATGATGATGGACGTTCTAACAAACACCCTGTTGCGGGTCGTGCTCGACAGCCGCTTGCACAATCTGATGCAGATATTACATCCTTCAAGCTTGGAGCGATGGGTATTGCCAACGTGTTAGAATCCTATCCAGTTGGCGAACCTTCAGCGCTTCCATGGCTTGGTTACGTTGCTGGTGGGTCTTTCGGTACTCAACGCGTCCCACGAGGCTTTCAGCTGCCGTTGCTTCCGATCGCGAGCCTCAATCATGCGGAGTACATTCTGTTCGGCACAACGCAAACCATGTCGTATCAACAGCGCAGCATTGATTGGGGAGAACTCGCTCTAGATATCCCTTTCCAGCTTGCTCGGCGCCGGTTTTCCTCCGGGACCTCGGCGGACAACGGCCTTGAGGTCTTGGGGTCACTTCGCGAAATAAGCCAAGGCCTAGTTTTCACATCTTCTGTCCATAATGCAAAACTACGCCAAGGTGAGAGGTATCAATCGAAGCTCCTAACCCCATTCTATGATTGGCAAAGATCGAATGTGGATATGCACATTCCGGGTGGCAAAGCCGGTGCGGTTGACGGGGTGGGTGCACATCCCATTTGGGTTCGCCGTCGATTGGCTAGTGCCATTTTGGCTGCCCTCCAGTCTTCCGCTCCCGAGCATTTCAAAGAACTCTTGGATACTGTGAATCGATCCTATCAGTCGGCAGCAGCCAAAGCGCCGGAATCCAAGACAGGGCATTCCGGAAATGTAGCCGAAGAGATTAAAGAAGTCTTTGGGGCTGCAGCAAAGGGCATCATTGGTGCAGCGGCATTCGTCGTTGGCAAAGCGACGTCGGCTGCATCGAAAGTTAGTAAGGCAGCAGTCTCACTCGCCGGTCGAGTTCAGGACTCGATTTCCTCTGGTTCTCACGTGAATGAGAGTCTGATGTCCTCACCATCTGTAATAACGCTTGAAAGCTTCACTGATCTCTCGATATCTGACGCGTCTGCACCACTTGCTCAACGCCTTGCATCGATGTATAAATCCCTGACGGAGAAGGAGAGTCTGCCATACGAGAAAATGTTCTCTGTCACACCCGTTCAAATTTTGAAAGCGATTCAGGCAATAGCTGCAGTCCAAACAGCAGTATCTCGAATAATGCGGAAGGCCTCTTCATCACTCATCGATATAAGGTATGGTTCCTCGCTACACATTCAAACCACGTTGCACAGGCTCTACGGTCAGGAGCTTGTTGCGCGTGCTGGGTTTTTACCGTTGCTTGGGGCCCTTCACAGAGAGGCACCAGTGAAACGATTTGGTGATATCGCCGGTTTATATGCCCTGCTTCGAGTGGCACTAGCCCGCAAGTTTGCTGGTCAGTCACACACCCATCCAGCAAACATTCAACTCAGCTTGCTCGGTCTAGATGAGGACGGCTATACTGCAGCGAACGATCGTGACCTGGAGGAGATGGCACAGTCTGCTTCGCTTTCACGAGAAGAACAGTTAGTATTAGGGTCGGTTTTACCAGAGTATCTTGCGCGAGGGGCCACCTCTCTCTTAGCGCCCAAGCGAGGCGGCCTAACCCAAGTGGCCAAGTTAACGGGGGGCTTGCTTACAAACGACCAAGGTGGGGATCAGCTGCAGGGCCTCAATTTGCAAGCGCAGCTTGCACTCAAGAGATTCAAGGGTAAAGAAGTATCCAGCGCACTCCGTGAAATCATCGTAATGGATCCAACGAATCCTATATCGGAAGATGATAAGCAAGTGAGCCGGGTTTTGAGCCAAGCCGCCGTTTCCTGGGTTAACGATTCCATCTCGAGTGATCCAGATTCAACCTATTCAACTCATAGCACTAGCAAAACAAATGATCAGTCTGGGTTTGTCGAAGTGGGCTTTACTATGGGAGGCAAAGGTTCTTGGACGTCTTATCCTCTAACCTTCGAGCAATATAAGCAGCTGCTCGAGACGCGCGTAAAGGAAGGCAAAGAGAGTCGGCCTCCTCCGTGGTTTTCATTACCGCTCAGTTACGATAAACTTGCCAAGCAACACCAAGCTCCTACGCCAGGTCATGTTGCTTCAACCTTATACGAAGCAGCTTTAGCTCTGCAGGATGAGTACGAAAAGCTCGCACGCTTCCTCCAACCAACTTCAGTTGTGGAGCCCAACGTAGACGACCCCTCGCAAACGAATGCTCCAGAGTTCTTCGCTGAGCCTGTTATCGTTGCCCTGCGCAATGAGCTTAACTTGGCCCCTGCGCTAGTCGACGCCGCAGTTGCAGCAGGTACCGAGGTGGATTATGCATCACGTTTCGCAAAATTATCCAAGGCTGGTGCGCTTTCCGCGGCACTCTCAGTGGCGCATGCCCAAGCATCTAATCCTGATATCGCCGCCGACCCAACAGCTCCGCGACCTCATGCCATTTGTGCCCCAACGGTTCCACCCGTCACTGCAGAGGATGCTCGAAATATTCTCGTTCACAGGCTGACACTGGCGGCGGCCGCCACTATGAAGCCGCATCCAGCAGCGGTATTCACTGCCTTGCAACAACACCAAGTGATGTCACAGACAGGTGGCACCACACAGCCTTCAGAGCGTACTCTTAATGAAATCAACATCGGTCATGCTGCTGCAACCCGAGAGGAGCAAGTAGACTTAGCCCGTAACATGCTTGCAACGGCACAGCGGAGATTGGCATCTGGCGAAGGTCTGGAAACCGGTGTGCTGAGTTTAACCATCCGAAACGAAAATGACACTTTAGAGCGCACCAGAAGTCTCATTCCGTCTGCGCAAGCCTTTGTTGTAGAACCAAGACAAATACCGGGAGCCGCTGAAATTGCATCGACCTTAGGTTCGACATCAGTCCCACTTCTCCCAGGGGCAGAGTCCACCAGTTCGACAGGAAGAGCTGGTACGACGAATAGTAATGTTCCATACCTGTCACCAGCGTACGCAGCCCCAGATGCAGGTGTACCGATCCCTTCTAAGGACCCACTGGATATTTGCCGCCCATCAGCAGAACCCTACCCAGCCCCCGTTCCTCCTATCATTCCAGCTGCGTATCGATTTGGGCTTGCCAGAAGTGCACTGGATCCATGGAGAGCTTTAGTTTCGGGAGGGCTTGTTGGAAGCACACAGCTAGCTGTACTTGAGAGGATATGGGCAGGATCCAGGACCGCCGCACACCTCGTGCAACAGGCTGCTGTGGCAATCCAGTGGGCAGCCGCTCACGAGCAGGCTCGGTCAGGACTTGCGTTGATCATTGAGCGAGTCCCTCGAGCTAATAGTCGGAGGAACCTTTCGCGAGGCGAAAGCGGCCTACAAGGGCACATGCAGCTTGATTCGGTTAGAATATCCATGCAGTTTGGTGATTCTTTGTCGTCTCCATCAATTATAGCTGCCGTTTCGTGCCTATATGCTTTCCAAAAGACAATGACTGGTACGAGCTACCTTGGCCTGCAGGGTCACAGCGTCGCAAAATCGTTGGGCGAGGCTGTAGCCGGCATAACAGCAGGACCTGCCCGTTACGCTGTTGTGCCTCTAACGAAAATCCAAGAAAGGGATGGACTGTCCGTTAGTATCGTCGCCAAGATTTCCATTAGTTCATCCACTCTCTCCCCGGGTGATGCTTTAGCGATTGCCAAATCTTTGTTACCTAAGACGCCAGCTCACCCTGCTCTAAGCCCCTACTCTGTCTCAGGCAGTGATGCATCTATTCCGGATTCCATTGAGCTCCCAAGCAACAAAGCTAAGTTCAACATCCAACAATTCTTGGCTCGTTCGCTTGCTATATCGCCGAAGGCAGAGGTGTCGTTGAAAACACTTCAGCTCGCGTATGCATCACCTGGACTGCTCCTTCTTCATTCACCGTTTAGAAATGCCTTTGAGATTCCGCGCACATGCGCTTGGTGGTCTTTGGCGAGGCCCGAGTTAGTGTACGAATCATCTTCGCAAGATCTGCTCGCTCCGTACCTCCCTCAGCATCTTCATCATGGACCACTCCATAGTCCGGGTCAGCACCTATCGGCTTCGTCCAGGCTATCCATAGCTTTCCCTCCCAGGGCGATTCAGAGCTCTACAGTTTACCCCTTGCGGCTAGTCAATCGGGCATGGCGACCCGGGACACTTGAGGCTACAATTGCCTCCGTTGCTGCTGTTGTGCTGGCTGCTCTTCGGCCGCCTCCAACCCCGGTTGAGGTAGCGGAAGAGACTCTTTTGGCAGGAGCAGCGGCGACAGCGGAAGAAGCATCCACTCTCACAGAGATTGTTAGGCTGGTGCAAGCAACTCGTACTGCAGTCGACAACGCGATGTTGACTGCATTCTCCCAAGTGGCATCCGCGCGCATCGAGGGGGGGTTCAAGACGACCTCAGATCCACTGGGAGGCTTGAACTACCGCGCAGATATTGAGGACGGGTCTTACCCCACTGAGATAACCGAGGATGAATCTCCAAAGGCTATAGCTGATCCTTCTGAGATGACTATCGCAGGTTCAGAGCCGAGTGTGGCACCACTAGAGAAGCAGGTTCGAAAAGACATTGAACGCTTCACAGCTATTGTGACATCAGCGGTTACTGCAGGTGCTGCAGCAGCTGCTACAACGTCAATGCTTGCTACGTCCAGCGCACTCTACCCACCTGCTTCGAATCTCGCCCAATTAATGGGATCCCAACCCCAGCCCTATGAGCCATATGCTCGTGCAATGTCAACTTGGGCGGCGGCACAAATCCATCGGCTACCCTCAGTCGTGGTTGGCGATCAGCCTGGATCCTCAAGTCAGGCTACACAAGCCAAGGAAGCCTTCGATTGCGAAGCTCTCCCAACGTCACCTTACTCACCTCCGCTGTTGGCCCCTCCACTTCTGGGCGTCTCAGATCAACGTGCTACCACCTTGTCTTCAAGCGATGTTGCCTCAGCGATAGCTGCGGAAGCGATGGCGGCGCTCAAGTGTCATCCAGCGCGCGATCTGCCCTTGTTCAGAGCTGCACTCTTGCGTGCCCTTAACCATGTTGTGAAGTCTTCGGAATCAGCTACGCATAGTGCGACCGTTGAAGATGACGATCAAGGTGATGAAGAGCATGGTGATCGATCTTCCATGACTCGGCGAACACTTACTGGTGCGGTTTATCTCAGCGGTATTCTCCACCCAATCTCACCCGATGAATTGACGAGGCCACTAGAGTCTGCTGCCTATGCTTCAACCACGACGATACCGCCCTCGGGCCTAGCACGCTTTTCGAGTGGTGCTAGTTCACTTCAACAATGGAGTTTGCGTCAGATTGCTCACGTAGCGGCAGCAATTTTGTCACATATCGACAACTTCCACGCAAAGTATAATCCTCAGCTGAGGGAGTGTGTGTTTAATCTAGGCCTTATGCGGCTCACATCACGAACCCGCTCAAAGACGAATGATCCACTGATCTGGACAGTTGCTCCAGAATCCAAGATCTTGCGCCATTGCCGATCAGCGCTCATCGAGTGGGTAGGCAGCTACGGAAAAACCTCGAAGCGCATCGAGCGGAAGATGAAAGAACGTGTCGATTGGTCGAAGCAAGTCCTTGATGCGGCTGAGCATGGCGCAGCGACATCAGAGTACACACAAGAGCACTTGTGCCGCAAAATTGAAGCGTCCTTACAGTCCAAGGGGCTCGATTTAGAGAATGCCATCGCCAGAGCCCTCAGATGGAGAGACGTTGTCGTCAACGCTCTCGACAGAATCGAAGCATTGCGAAGTAACATTGTACGTCAAGAAGAGTACATTCGAATGACTTTGTCATTGCTTGAGCTATTCGTGTTGGACACGGTTCCAGTCTTGCGTGTTCCGTCGAAGTTAAAGGAACTCGGTCGTGCAGGGGACGATCAGCCTGCGGAGGCCATTGCAATCCCTAATTATGGCACATACTCGCTCAAGCGGTTTCAAGCACAACATCTCGCTAGCGTCTACACAACGACTTTAGACAAGTTCGCTCAGCTCATCCTCGAAAATGAAAAGCTTTTCCGAGCAGTTAGGTTCCCTCACACGCACAGTGGAGGAGGTTCGCCCTCTCATGAGGATTCACCTGAGCTCACACCCGAGCATCCAAACCCCGAATCATTGAGAACTGCGTTAGCGGCTCTACACGTGGCTCATTGGAGTGCTTGCAAGTCAGTTCAGAGGCGACGACGCTGGGTTCGACGCTTAGCAGCACGCTTGCTCACCCAGCTAGACACCTACACTCCTCAGCCAGGTGCGGGAACTCGACGATCCAAGGAGACACTGCAGCTCCCATCTCAAGGCAAGTCACTGAGTGGGCAGCTCGACCTGTCACAAGTTTCATCAACCTCCTCAAGCCAGATTTTGGAAGTTAGATTGGCTAGCAGCTTGATTTCAGGTGCACATGCCGATGTTGTATCCGCAGGGACTCCACTCGATGCCTCTGAGGACATTACTGAAGAAATAGCATCTGCAGAATCATCATTCTTGACGTCGCTGAAGCGTATCGTGAACTCACACGACCAACCAGGTATCCAGGCAGTGGTTAAAGCAGCACTGAATCCGTTTACAAACCCTTACATTCAGAATGTGACTGACGCAGCTGCGAGCCATCAACCTGGATCCGAGGCCACAATTCGACAGCGTCTACGAGGGTGGAAGATGGGCGCACAGACTCGTTCAGCCGAAGACGATGATTTCAGCAGTGGTGATGAAGACGATGATCCATTGGCAAAGCGTTTCGCCGTCTCTCCCAATGGAGTTTTCGCTCTCTCTGACATCTGGAGTGAGACAGGATGCTTTGGAAGATTGACATCAGGGTGCATTACTCATCGAGCTAGCGACACTACCTCGGGTACACACAACTCATTGCTCACATGTGAATGCTATAGCGATTCGGAGAGTGACTCATCGGCCTCGGATTCCGATGAAATCGTTTCTTTGACCCAAGCAAAGCCTACGGCAACGGGTCGTACTCGCCGCAAAGCGTCAGCACGGGTTACCACGCGAAGTGCCGTCGTGTCGGACGATGAAAATGAAGAGCTGCCTAGTAGCAGGACCGACAAATGGAGGTCCCCGAGACGCTATCTTAAGCCTGGCGGCTCGGATAGCAATGCATCGAGCACAGAGCTGGACTCTGACGATTCGACCTCGTCAGATTCGGACGAGATTAAGTCAGCGAGAGTTCAGAAATCACGCCCGATGCGATATCAAGCGAAGCGAAATCCTAGAGCTGATGCCCCCGCAATGGACTCCACTTCAGTGGGCCACATCCCAGAGCGATACGCTCCTAAGAAGTGGATGAGGCGCGCACACCGAGTTCTGAAACAGGCTATGGCGGCCAGCGAGGACTCAGCTCCGGGAAGTTCTTATCACACTCTGAAAATGGGTTCCGGCCTCCACCTTTTTGAGCAGGACCCTGCGGTTTCTACGAATGTTAATGAATCAACTATCGACCCCGATTTTGCAATATATGCGCTTATGGGCATGCCAGCTCATCCATCTGCCGCGAAAAAATCAGAAGGAGCGAAGGATAGCACATTGGATACAGTTATATCTCAGGTCCGAGGCCATGTACGAGATTTGCGTTCTGCAGCATCCGTCATCCGACGAAGTATGCGTCGCAGTCGACACCTTTGGTCTCAGGAAAAGGAGCTCCCAGATGGAACGCGTATGCCAATTCCAGTAATTCCTCCAGAGCATCTCTTTGCGCCTGAGGCCAAGCATAGCCGACTGGTCCCCCCATCACTAGTGGGCGACATGGTGGATCAGTCCAGGATCATGTCAATTCCGGATCCACACGACAAGCTGCATGCCCTTGAGACACTTTTCAAAACACATTTAATGGACCTCGCAACAGCAGATGAGGGAAGACGAAGGGTCGATAACCCATTCGTTCGTGATCCATCTGAACAAGCGAATCCTGAGGTTAAGACACACGCAGCAGTCGACGCTCTTTTGGAAAACGTCCGTGTACCGGCGGAAGTGTCTTCGGCAGTCCCCGTAGATCTCACCACCTGTCGAGGACTTAAACTCCCACCCAGAGCGGCAATTGTTCGCAGTATCTTGGACAAAGTGCGTAGTGCGGCTGCTACAGGGGACCTCGCAGCACCTGGTGACGAATACTGTGAAGACTTTGGGCCCATCGCACCTGGACAGGATCTAGGCGCAGCTGGGCGACGTGGTGAACGAGATCCACAAAACGGGTATGGAGAGAGAGTGGTCAGGCTGAGTACCCGTGATCTCATATCACGAGTCATGTTAACTCTTAACCTGCTTCGTCTGCTGATTACAGAGCTAGACATTTCATGGCCCAGTTATCTTGAATCCTTCCAGTATGCATCGGTTACCACAGTAGAAGACCAGCGACGGCTTCATGATCAGGGCCACGTACCCACCTGGGCCAAGTGGTCGCCACGAGATATCCATGCAGCAAGTCTCGCGCTCGGCTCGCTATTTGCGGAGTTGACCGAACTAGCGTTTGCTGTCGGTCGTCAAACTGCAATTCATACGGCGGTGGTTCCAACTGAGGCAGCAGTAAGTGCCGCAACGACCAGTATAGCTCGGGTTGCTGCTGGTGTAGCCAAAGATTCCGTGAATGACGACTTAAGCAAGATCCAACCTGGGCACCCCACACTGCATAGGGTGAACGAAGTCGTCTCAAAACTCCAAGACGAGCTTCAAAAGCAGCTCTATACGGTGATCCCAACTACAGCAGATCTGGTAGAGTCTTTGCTCATAGGACCCTTCGGCGACACATTGCCGAGCGAATGCGGAATTAATCTCGCCAGTCCCGCTCGTCGTGTCTTGGATGGAGTAGAGGAATCCAGTTCATGTATGAGCATCTTTGTCAAACAAGACCGGTTAGCAAAGGGTGCTGACTCCAGCACCAGCTCATCTTCAGCGAGTGATATCGACGCAAACCCATCAGACCCAGCTATGAGTTCGGCCCTCGACTACTATCGATCGAACCTATCCAACCTAGGTACGAACATGCCTGCAAGCCTGGTGATGGCATATCATCGCCGTTTGCTGGAGTGTGTTGTCCTTGAAGAGGCCCAAGAATCCTTCCTGGAGGACGATGACGATGAAGACGTGTCTGACTCACGGAAAACCGCTTCGGACGAGGACTCCAATCTTGATGAGCTCGAGGAAAGCTCTCTTTCTGAACTTAGTGAGGATGAAGGCACTAAGGCCGCTCCAAAGCCCCGTACGCGAACAAGCTCTGGTCACTTCTCACGTGTCCGGCTCAAACGTCTTGAAGCGCCTAGAGTGAGCGTAGCTTCACTCCATCCAAACTGGCGCGAAGCTCTATCCGCGCTACGAACTACACCTGGATTTGGTACATGCTTTGCTGACGACTGCCATCACGCCTCCGTCTTGCATCTATTAGTAATGCTTGCAGAGAGACAATTCAATCAACGCAGTGTTATGATTCAGCTTCGTGCACGAGATGGGCTTGCAGGCGTCTATGAAGACGAAATCGACGCGTCTCATTGTCGCAAGGTGCATCAAGCCATCCTCGATCGCCTTGGTATGCTCAAAGGAGGCGCAGTCACGTCAATTTTCAGCAACCACTTTGTGGGAGGTACCAACACGATGCAACCGGGTGGATCGGGGCCTGGAAGCACAGCACCATGGACAGTTTTTAAGCGTGCCGTGCGCGCTCCCAAGTACCACGAACTACGCTGGCCAGCGATCGACTCCTCAGTGGTGGTCCGGTCATCAGCCAAGATGAGTATCAGTGACTTGAGTGCTCTCGTGGGTAGCACTGTCATTACACAACATGAGCCATGTCAGAGTCAAGCTTGGTGGATTCGCAGTGTTACTGACACTGTGAGAGTTGCATTAGTTCAGTGGCTTCTAAGACGGCATTGCCTGGCGCCTCAACTCTCAAATGCCGCACTGCGTGAGGAGGTGAGGGTTCTACAATCTGAGACAAATCCGTTCCGTGATGGCCTTGTGCCTCTGCCTTCCACCTTCGGTGCTCGCACACCAACATTTGAATCGCTTCATCAGAAACGCAGGCTCCTTTACTCGCCAGATGGACCAGAAGATATCTTTGCAACCAAGACCGCCGCGGAAATGGTAATCGTGTGGAGCCATTCGCTTATACGGCTAATGACCGTGTTGACAGCGGGTGCCATTACACCCGCTGCGATTCGTCAAGTTCTCGCAAACTTGGCAGTGCGTGCGATCACCTTTAAGTACAACTTGATCCGCGCTGAATCGATTCGCTATGGAAAACGTAGGCATGCTCAGCGCTACACTAATGAGCTAAATCGCAGGCACAAAATTCTCACTCAAGCCGCTCAGGTCGCATCAGCAGTTGTCCTTCATCCGAAGGATGGCTGTGCCGCCACAAATGTTGGGACAACGCCGATAGGAAAGCTAGGAAAGGACGCTGAGACCGACCTCAGTGCGAAGGAACTTGTCACAGCCGATGGAAACAGGGAATTCTTCTCACGCCAGATCATTTCTCAGGCATACACGTTGGCAGCAGCAAATGGAGAGTCGTTCCTAAGACCAGTTGTTGATGCTGGCATTATGGGCCTAGATCCGGACGAACAGGCAAATGTGGATCTTCTGGGCACTGTTAGTGACGAAGATGAGCCCACAGTCGGCCCTACGGTGGCTGTTGAACACGACTCGGCTGAAGTATACGATCTAGACGCATTCATTAATGAAACAACCGATGAAGAAGATGAGGATGACGATGGCGAGGAGGGAGAGACGCGAAGACCTTTCAATGATAACGTTACAGACGAGGCGGACCTTGTCTCTTGGGACATTCTTGAGGATTCTGCGGAGGAAGGAAGCACCAGTGCACAGGAGTCCGACTCTCCCCCAGCAAACGACAGTCCTCAGGTGGAATCTGAGGACTCGACTGTCTCAAGCTCGCGGTCGCATTCTCGAAAGGTTGTGGTGGGTACTAACAAGCTGTCAACATCATTCCGGCCCGAATCGAAGCATGATTCATCAAGTGAAAGTGATGGTGACGTTCAACGTACTTCGAAGCAGAATTCACTCAGTAGCAGGTTCCAGCCCACACTGAAGCGACAGACATCGATAGAAAAGTCAATGGGCAAGACTAACTTGAGTGATGCGGACTTAGCGAAGCTCCAAGCTCGTCTCGAAAAGCAACTGCGTACGATCTTCGAAGAAGCACCGCTCGTGCATGAAGCATTGCTACGGTCAGATTTGTCCGCGAGACAGGCCGGCAGGGCCATGGATCTTCCGTCTTCCATTGCTCCACAGGTGCAGGAGTGGTTCCTGCCGACCCACGCACGTGATTTCGACTTGGCCAGATACGTAAGCTCCTTCCGTGCCACCCATCAGTTGGAGTTCGCTGCGCAGCAACGAGCGGCAGGAGGAGTCGCCGCTCTGCAACGCCAAAAAGATACTCAGCCTCCCGTATTCGCAGAGTTTTCCGATGCCACTTTCCTCGACTGGCATCGTCTTTTTGTTCGTGCATCGTATCTAATCCACTTCGAGGTGGCATTGCAGCTCAACATCCGGGAATCGACTTTCGCGTCTGGTATATCGACATACTCAAACCAAGTCTTGACGGGTATGGCGAATCTAGGTGGCAGTACTATACCGATCTTTGCCGCACTATTCCGTGCAGACGTTGACGCTTTCTTCTCAGGACACCGTCCAAAGCTCGATGTTTCGTTTGCTTCATTGACCACGCCACCATCCTCACTGCATCCATACGCGCCCGTCCCTTCTCAGGTTTGGTATGTGGCAGCTACCTCCGAGCATTACGCAAACGCAACACTGTACAAAGTCCAAGCTGCCGTGAATGCATTGAGCGCTCAATATGCGACCCCACGTGGCTTGCTACGAGCCGTTGAGGAAGATGCGAAAGGGCTCTTACAGAGCCGCGCTAGAGACATGAACGTATCTCGAAGTAACGCCTTCTTCTTTGAATCTATCATGCCTGTCAAGCGTCTTCATCAGCTATTAGTGACAGCAGCGCCACTAATCATGCTTGAGCGATATCCAAACGTCGCGTTCTCTTCCAACTGCCTGGGTAAGAACTATCATGTCCATGTTGTTAACAGACTCTTCGCTGCAGGAGCTGCTGCTGTGGCAAGTGCTGGCGAGGATTCCAACTTCCTGAACGTGCGACAGAGTTCGGCTGGAGGTAAGTTTGAGTCAATTACGTCGCTGGTGGGGGCAATTCAGCCGTCAGACCTTGCACTTCTTTCCCCCGGCCTGACAGCGACGTTTGTGGGTTCACTCATTGGGCGTACGAACCAAGTCGCCGATGAGTCCGCTTTGAATAGTCGTAGAGCACTCGATTTGCTTCTGCCGAATCTGGAGACAATGTGCACGCGTTGGATCAAGAACTGGATCTTCCAACGATTTGAAACGACTCGATCAAGTGTAGTTCGTGACATGGGACTTCGCGGGAAGAATTGGCTTCCGATGGTTTGGAAGACATTACTACCCGCGAAGATGAAGCCAGACGGCACGTCCGCCCCGAGAAAGGGACATGTTGTGCTCTCAACGTCTGTTTTCCATGCCATTACCATGTTGCGGACGCTAGTTGCGGAGTATTTCTCGAATCTTGAAGCCTTCTTACCATTCGGACTGCAGATGCACAAGTACCTTGATCACTGTTTGTCTTCGGTTGTAATGGAGATCCCACGCGTTGCGCTAGAAAGCTCAGGAAGTTCATTCTCCGTGTCAGCGAGATTTGCTGCAGCCGCTGGGCTCACTACTGCAACAGCCTGGGGCAATACGATTCTTTCCGCGGACCTGAAACTACCATGCATAGCAGCATCTGTTCTTTGTGCCTCGCCTGCAGTAACGGCCGCTCGCGCAGCTGCATTTACTCTAACTGCGTTAACAGGAGCAGTCACACCAGCCACTCGATGCAATGCAATTGCTTCCGTGCTTACATCATTATCCATCGTTGACCCAGCTCAGGCGCGCGATATAGCAGCGAAAGCAGTATTTGAAGGTGCCTTGCCTGAATCGAGTGAGCTCCGCACACCTGTTAAAGCCGTGGTGGATATTTTGGCAGCCCTCAGGCGTTGCTTGTCAAGCCCAGCTGCATTACCTTACGAGGTTACCGACGTTGCTGAACCCACGCAGCATCGCAACCAGTCAGCATCAGCCCAAGCACCAGTATCCTCATTTTGGACCCCGATTGATAACCCGCTGACTCTTGCACATATTCTTCGAGCTCAATTGCATGTCACGCTTCCGCCGCATCTCGTGAGAATTGCGGCTGCTGATTCACGTACTAGAAACGGCCTCTCACTGGTCACATCCCGAACAGATCAGGTCACACGCGCAATGCTCGACGCGGTTCTTGCTTCTGATCCAATGGTGAGCCATGCCATGGCAACGATCCCAGCATGTCCGCTATTGGAGCGTTTGACTCCATTGTTTTCGACAAGGCTGATCCGCTCCAGTGCACGGGTCATCAGCTCCACGTCAGCAGCGAACATTGCTAGCCCCTTAGAAGGCTATGCCGGAGTGGAGAGCCTTGCTCAACTGATTGCGAACCTCTCACTTGTGACCAGATACGGTCCAGGGAAGTTTGCAGACAAACAACAGATCTCGGAAATTACAAGTTTCCTCCTTCGTCCGGAGAAGGAGTATGGGGCTGTTCTGCTTTCGAGGCGTCGTGTTAAGTCGCTGGACATGGAGTTTACAATCGAGCAACTTGGGCGCATACCAGTACGAAGTGGACCCAGTGGTCGATGCTCATTTGCAGCGACGCTCGACCTCTTCAATGCATCAAAGTTTAGGAAGTTCGCACGCCCCTTCTCGACCCGCCCACTGCTCTGTCTCGCCCCCAACGATTCAACGATGGAACTTGCTACTCCAAGGTTCCCGACAGTGGTTCAGAGAAGGGGAGGCTTTACTGAAAAGCGCACACCAGGGCTCTTAGGTGTCCTTCCGTTCTCAATTGAAGGCTCATTACGTCCACTCGCGCATATACTAGGCCAGAAAAACAAGGATTATGTTCTGGAGCTCGTTGCTCGACGTGTTGCAAGACAGATTCGGAGCGCAGACAATGAGATGGATGCGGACCTTGAGGTTGTGTCAGACGCTGGGGAATCGAGTTCCGGCCCAGAACTGGTAAACCCAAGAGGACGAAAACATGCACGATTCGCTAACTCAGATTCTGACAGTTCATTGACCGGCTCGAGTACGAGTGATGCCACATCTGATTCAGACTCCGACTCCGAATCAAAGTCGGACTCCCTGACATCTCTTAGTGATGCATCTTTGCAGTCATATGATGAGGAGTCGACATCAGATGATCTGTCCTCGTCCTCGTCCTCGTCCTCCTCCGGAGACGAAGATGATTCTAATCAAGAGGATCTTGTCGAAACTTCTCCCGTGGTCCTTCCTCTTGTAAGTATTGGCCGCTATGGAATGTCGCGAGGGGCAGGAATAACGAACGCCCCAGTGAATCCCAAGACGTCGCAGAAGAGCCGGGGCGACGCGTTCCGTCGAAGCGTTCCAAGTACCAAGTCTAAGACTCCCAACAACTTGTCAACCAAACGACAAACTGGTCGGACAAGACAATCTGCCACAGCATCCAAGTCGTCCAAGGTGCTAACAGAACGCCTAACGCGTGAGTTGCTGAGCGCTTCCTCCTCGCTTGCGCTTAATCGCCCTTATTCCTCAGACGAAAAGGTGAACGTTGTGCCGTGGTATACTTGTGCCGTGCTGGACGAAGACGATGATCGGGACACAGACGTCCGAAGACGACCCCACCGACAGACGAACGAGGTGACACTCTTAGCAAGAACCGCCGTAAAGACAGCGACGCCTCCTATAGAGCTTACGCAGAACATTCGTGATGATATCGTCGCCTCAATTTATACAACCCTGTGCAGCGGGGAACTGCCACCGGATGCTAACATTTCAGCGTTTATGCAGCGTCTTCGCGAATACTGCGCAAAGTGCCTACAGCAACTGAGGGCGACACAACAACTTCAATCACTTGAGACTTCGACAGTCCACCACAAATCATCCAAGCACGCCAGCCAAGTGGCGAATGAGCTCCAGCGAAGCTATCTTGAGGCAGCATCCGGACTAGCCTTGGCTGCGTCCCTCCGTATCGCCCGTGCTATCTCGATCCGATCATCGTTGTTGCAAGTCCTACCACACGTTGGTGATAATGTTAAGGACCGCTCTGCAATGGAATCCAAATCCTCAAGCCCTCTGACGCAGCTATTTGCAGGACAGAACATCCTCAACACCCTTCCTACCAATGTATTGAGATCTTCGTCGGGCGAAGTTGTCAATCCCCTGCCTATTGGCAAGTGGTACCAGTTTGTACCGACCTTCTTCTGGCATTATGAGCTTGCGCCTGCAGCATGGCTAGCTGAGAGTGATGCAGCCAAAGGAGCAAAATCTCGTGAAGTAGTCTTACAACAGTCCCCACAGGACACTGAAAATAGGTCACTCCAGCTGCAGCACCGCGTCGAAGATGCGCGGATGGCGAGAGCCTTTACCCCTGGAACTGATACTCGACAAAAATTCTCACAGGCCTTGCCTGATAATAACGGTGCACTCGTCGAACATCCAGCACTCGTCGATGAAGCAAGCGTAATCATAGACGCCGTCGCTTCAAGCACTGTTAGTCTGGAAGGTTGTGTCATGATGGAAGATGCTGAATTACTAAGGGAATTTGGAGTACTATCAGGAGGAAACAACGGGCCTCTCGCGCCTTCAGCGACCACGCGACTGTGGTCGATTAACCCGAACGATCTCCCATCTACTACGGAGTTTGCGCTCGCGCCGACTACTTCTAATTCAAGCGCGCGCAGTTCCGCTAAGAGTGGTCAGAAGAGGAAATTGGCTGCATCGATGGCGGCTAATGAAGACAAGCGTGCTGGTCCAGCGAATGATCAAAGAACATATCCTGGGCTTGAACAGGTCCCGCTGGCTGTCCTTTGCTGCCGACTTGGCTCCGCTACGGCTCTGGAGGCTAATGTGACTCAGCTAGTGGTGGATTCTGCGAGACAGTTTGAGAAGCTCTTGAAGACCTCAGGTATTAAGAGCAATCTTCTTCGGGAAAAACTGATTGATATCCCATTAAGGTTGAATCGCCTGCAGGACGCGCACCTGATGGCGATGCGATATCATCGCGCGACACTTCGTTCTGCAATTGCGACAAAGATTGTCCATGTGCTGCTCTCCGAGGTGGTACTCACGCTTTACTTACCCATTCGTGCCACACCCTGCGCGGCCAAATCACAGGAAGCCAAGCATCCAGGTTTTGGCCAATTGCTGCGTGTCACAATATCTGAGCTCGAGGCGTTTAGTGGTAAGCAGTCTGAGAGCCAGCAACAGGGTACAGTCCGTCGTCTCATCCATGCTGTGTCACAGCTCGACGGTGTGTTCCAAGAGGCTGAACAAGCTGTCACTGAGAATCTTGAGTCGAAATCAGTACCAGCGCTTGGACTGCCTCATGATACCATAATTGCACAAAACGCCTCGAGTCTCTTCCTCGGGACAGTGTTCACAACAGTGCGTAGCACTCCCATCATTCTGCAAGCTCTTCTATCGATTTTGGAGTGCCTGCGTCCATTGTTGTGCAAAGAAGATTACGAAACGACAGCGCGCTCTGTTTGCTCCCTCTTCAGTGGTACTCTAGCGCAACTAATGAGGCTGCGACTTATGCCTATTGATGCAATCGTCGCAGTCTCGTCTGAAGCTGTGATGAGCGTTAACACGAACTCAGGATTCCCATCTAATGAAGATCTTTTCCAGTTGGACGGCCAGGCCGTTAGTACAGCCGTGCTGGTTAACAAGTTAAAGCAGACTGAAAGACTCCTAAGGCGCCTGCAGAAGGATCGAACAGGGTCCGAGGAAAATCCTTTGGGCGCGCCGGCGTTGCCTGTTCTACAATTGCCGAAACCCCTTCGGTTCCAACTACGAACTTCTGAGGCGAATTGGTACCCTTGTAGGACTCCATCGACATCCAACTCGAGCGAATTCGGCTTTGGTCAGCCTGACGAGAAAGATGGAGCAACACGAGCCATTCAGCGATTGATTCAATACGCATCATTCACTGATGTCCCTCAACTTCCGTGGCTTGCGCCAACCCTCCAAAAGGCCGCGGTAACAGGAAGGTTCAAGGAACCGAGAGAGAACCAAACGCCTACCGATGAATTATTCTCGCTACTTTCCCCTCTGAACGAAGAAGAGGAAACTCTTCGTAGTTTCTGTCGGGCATGGGTCGCAGGACTAACAGGCAGTGGAACGAGTCTGAGCCAAGCCACTGCACGAACCGGATCACGAACTGAGTTCTCGATATCCTCCACCCAAGGTGAATCTCCAGTCGCCCCTCTGCGCTGCTTGTGTGCGCCTTGTCTGGCAAGTTCTGTTGCAGGGGTCCAGCCGCTGCCCGATGCTTGCCTCGGCAAGAACTCAAAGCGCAGCGCTGGGGGTAACTCAGTTACTGCTAGCGACTCTATTAAAGGGTGCTTCATTTGTGGGTCCTCGGCGGAACTCGATTGCTGCTGCCAGACCCTCGATATTCCGACGATGCGCGATCTAGCCCTTGGAACCAATTTATCAATGAATGGCACTTTTGGAGAATTGACAACCAGCAGTACGCATTACGACGAGGCAAGGCTAGCATCTAAGTGGTCTGTGTTCCGTCACCCTGCTCTACGCACGCTTGTTGAGTTGGAGATCTCAACACTTGATGAACATTTCGCCACAGTTATTCCAGATCCATGCATCCGTCGCCTCTGTATTTTGCGACCTTTGTTGGATCTCCTCATCCCACACTTTGATTCAACCATTACGACTTATTTCCAGTGATGTGGCATCACGCTTGATTTGTTCCCTATTGATGTGCAACTGCCACACGCCACGTTGGGTGTGTGGCCTAATAAGGTTCTTGTTTGCAACTTTCATTGTGTATTCAGTGCAGCATGCCTTGTTGCTTTTCCTTCGATTCTGTCCCAGCTTTTATCCCGTTCTATGCCACATTTCACAATCCGTCCTCATCTCTACAGACCCAGCTTAATTCACCTTGCTTTAGGGTACACGCCATATCATTGTAATACAACTTGAATGCTCACTAATTTCAACATTCAAGATTTATGTACAGTTCAGTGCACGGAATTGCAATGCTATTTGGTTTACATGTGGATGCGATTACAGCTCATCGATCCATTTCAGCTCCGATATCAAATGTTCCAACAACGGATTCACCCTGTGGTGCTATACTCCAGACTCGCTCTGGCGCTCCTGCCGGTGCTTCATAGAACGCGTTCTCAAGCTTTGGGTACTCGTCTCGAAGCCAAGCAACCTCTTCGGGTGTGTTTACGCGTCCCAAGAGCGCGTTCCGTTGTGGATACCGTCCAAACTGCTTCAGAACCTTGTGGTGAGCCTTCGCGTACTTGACGACGGTTTCGAGGAACGGACGATATATCCTCGGTGCATCGTTGTGTGTCTCGCGTAAACGTCGAACGGCAATTTTCGCCGAGTCTTCAGCTTCGGGACGTAGCAGCGGCATGCAATAAAAAATGCGCTCGACGGGGTCAAAATGCAGAGGATGCATGGCAAGAAGCGACTGGAACGCAAGTTCTCGAGTGTATCCTTCCATCAGCTCGCCACGGGGGCTAAGCCACGAATCGAGTAGGATCTCTGGGGTGATTTGGTTGTCGTTCATGCGAATGCGTGACCGTACCTGCGCCAGCGGTACGTAAGTCGACATAATCAACAGGGTGAGTGTGCCCAGTGGGTCAACCTCCAGCAGTGTGTAGGGCCCCTCTTTACCGCTCAGTTTCTCGTGGCGGTAGTGCATAAAGTCCGTCTCGAAGTGTTTGCAAACGTAGCTGTCAAGTTCAGCCGTGGGCGCGAACCACCTGCGTGTGGATCTTTCCGACACTGCACATCCTCGTTTGAAGTCTGTACACATGGTTTGAGCAAACATACGGGATGAGAGTACACATGCATGAGCACCGATCTACACATATACCTCACTTGTCCAGCCTCGGTCTTTCCAAGCTCAAAGTTTGTCGCGAAATTTCGCACTTACCATGAAACCAGTACGACAGCAGACGCTGCGGCAGGGTTTTAGCGCGTGATAGGGACGAGATCATCTATTTTCCTCAACGCCTAGTCTGCCCAGTGCCTAGATTTCCAGCCCTTAGCAGTGTGTGCAGCTGAGTCGGAAAAATGAATCCATCCACCGGGTTCTGTCCACCCGCGGACAAAAGGTATGCTGCTGCGAGAGTGGCTGGGAGGGCGAAACCGGGCCAGGACGGATAGCCAGGGGAGGGCGAATCTGGGGTTTTTCAAGCTCACAGTGCAAAGGTTTGAAGGTTGAAAATCGGCCATATCCGGGTCGTCGATCTGAAACAGATAGGGGAAAGACATAGCCAAGACAGCATAGTATTGGTTGGATCGACTTACGTCGAGAGGCAGTCCCGAAAAGATGGCCAGAAACGCAGCTGAACAGAGAAAGGTCAGTGCTCTGATCAAGACACTCGAGGGTATCATGGAGGATATCAAGCCCTCCGAGAATTCGTCACGCGATGCTTCGCTGCCGGCACGCCGTAAGGCGCTGGAAGCCAAATTCGAGGCAATTGACAAGGGTATCGCACTCCATGGCAAGATTCCACCCGAAGATCACTACAGCCGAATTAAGAACAAACAGCAGTTGAACAAACTGATCGAAGAGGCGTCGCGCGACCTGGACGAGTTTGGCCGCGAGCTGGAGAAACAAGCCTCCAAGGTCAAGACACCCGAGCAGAAACAGATACTCGAGAAACACACCGACTGGTGCCAGTTACAGGGCAATGAATTGCTCAACCGCGTTGGCAAGGTTCGCCAGGTTTGTGAAGGCATTGCAACGGATGCCTCAGGCTCTATGGGGGGAGGCCTCTCCTCGTCGTCAGGTGGCAAGTCGGGCCGCAAGGGACGACACCAAAAGTCGAACCGACTTAAAAGTATCAACGACATCGAGTTGGATAATCTCGGCGGAGTTGACACGGGTCCTGCCTCGGCCCAAGAGCAGGCTTTCATGGAGGAGATGGCCCAAAAGTGGAAGGAAGAGGATCAGATGCTTGAAGAAATCTCTCAGGCACTGTCAGGGCTGCTCGTTTTGGCCCAACGCATCAACGCCAAGCTTAAGCAGATCTCGTACTCCATCGAGAACGTCGAGATGAAGATGGACAAGGTGCAGGAACGTCTTGACAATGCGAACGAGCGTATGGAGAAGATGCTCGAAGAATCTGGTGGTCTTACGCGTTGGTGTCCCATTTGCATTTGTATCGTGCTTGTCCTTGCATGCGTTGCTTTCATTTACACAAAGACGAAGTAGGAGAATCCTGCGTAGACAAGTCATTTCGCTTGTACCCTTTTGGGTTGTCATCGATGATCTACAGTTCAAGGTCTTCACGACACTCACACACCCCTCAACGGATTGTGCGAATTAGCAGTTTCTAAGCGCTTCAGCACACAGATGCGCGCCACATTACTGTTGCAACCTAGTGATTACTACACTATTTTTGTTGTGCCATCCCATCCCACTCACCCTGCAACAACAATCTTATCTGTTGATTGAATACAGGTCCCACATGCTCAATGGAGCATGAGCTAACTAAGTAAGCTCGTATTGCAACGATTGTCATCTTCGGTTTATTGTTACTCCTATGAGCCTCTTAGAGAATTCTGCTAATGTACACGAGAGTTCATGACCATAACGATTGTCACCGTCAACAACAGCCGAGCTTGTAACGAAGTGCCTATTCTGGATAGATCTTGCGAATATGACTGACTTGACAAGGAACCCCCGTAACTGGACAAGTACCGTAGGCGTTGATGAAGTTAAACAAGCATGTATAACAGTAGACGTATCCAGTGGGAGTTGCCGCGGGATTCACCCACGGTTTGTGACACAGAGCGCAAATGGCCGGATCGCGCGGTAGTGGGACCTTGACCACGTTTGTATCGGCTTTGTTCTCTGTTTCGGCTCCTTCGCCTGGTATAACAAATGGCGGTGGGGGAGGGGGAATGGGCGCAGGACGGTTGAAAGCAGCCTGAATACGACCGACGTTTTGTCCACGAGCAGCTGACATCAGCCACCATTCATACACCTGGACCGCCACCAGCGTGCCAAAGATGAGCCATTTCAGGGATCCCGTGGCAACATTGAGGCCTTGTGAGATGTATCGCTGAATCTGTACCAGTTTGGCAGTCAAGCCTTTCCTCAAAGCACGAATTGGGGCGAATAGGGCACCAAGCAGCCCATTTGAGGCCGATCCTGTAATCGAAGAGTCCCAAACAGTTTGCATCAACTCTGATGGCGTGGCAGGATCTGTACCAGTGCCTGTGGAGGATCTCGCCTGTGCATTTGCCATAAGCATGTGCGCTGCGCGACGCATTGCGGAGTATCCCTCAAAGTCTGGCTGTGAGAGCGTCATAATGTCGAAAATAGTCAGTCGCCTGAGCGCTTGCTTCGCAATGAGCTGGTCCAAGCTGAAGTAGACACCCACTCCTGCAAGAGAGTTAAGCTGAAGCAGCAGGTTCATAAATTCGTAGGCCATATGGAATGTGGGGTAGTAGTTCAGAATCAACCAATCCGCTCGATTCTGGAGGAATCGGATCGAGTTGGTCAGAAAATAGTGCAGACAAGTGATCGCGTATTTCGGCGAGGTCTTCCAGTTCGTGATGGACACAACCTGCTGCAATGCTTGGAACAAGAGTTGGGCATTTGAAGGTCGCTCAGAGCCTCGCCGCTCTTGCATTCGAACCCTGTTGACTTGGAAAGGCGGGGGAGGGAGTGGAGGAAGGTCAAGGCGCTGCACTGGTAGGGGCTCAGCGGCTCCTGCGTCGCGTAGATCTTCGGCTTCATCCGCTAGCTCCTCATAGCGGGTTTCGAGCTTGCATCGGATGTAAGGAATCAGCACGGTTGAAATAAGCGCTTGAGCTCGCTCGGACGAAGACAGGGACGTTTCCAAGATTGACTGCTTGCGTTTTAGAACAGATACGGCGTCATCCGTCAGTGCACCACTGCCACTATCTCGGGTATTAGTGGGGGCGGCGCTGCCACTACTCCCGCCGCTGCCACCGGTACTAGCACCTCCGCTAGAGGCGGCTGACTCGAATCCTTCGTCATCGTCTCGGCCCGTTTGTTTTCCACCTCTTACGGCATCCAGCAGAGATCTGTTCGATACGTTTGTCTCGGAATGGCGCTGCACAGCATAGCGCCGGAGGTCATAAGTGTGCTCAGCGAACGTTGCGTCATAGCGCTGGAGAAAGTGGCGGTTGAGCAGGTAGATAAACGAGAAGAAGACTTCGTCATGATACTTCTGCAGACGCGTTGCGAGCCCCTGGCGCACTCCGCCACTGCCCTGGGCCTGGCGCTGCGACCATGTGCGGAGGATATAGAGGAAGATCCGCCTGAGACCCGGGATCAGCCGATCCTGCGCGATCAGCTCGAAGATGCTGGGTCTCGACGCTGAGGCCGGATCGTTGTTGGGGATATCCATGATGAAGGTGCCACTGCGTGGTCGAATACGCCACGCAGAATGGGATCTACGTGGACGCCTTCCAGCTCTGTGCGGTCAGGTCAATCACTGCACTGGCACAATACCCACTTTGTGACGGATTGGAAATGTGAACACGAGCTCTTTTTTTCTCGAATCGATGCGGATTTCCTCGCTCGCGTTCCCATTTGACTCTCTGGAAGCGCGAGGTACTGCGGAAATCCGCTGGGTTGACACTCACATACAGCTACAACGACGATAACCAATTGTATTACAAATCTGGTGTGGACAATCTCCATCCAAGCAGGTAGCCAGATGGATACTCATGGCACCTTTTGCCGACGGATCAGAACTGGAAGCCAGTGCGAATACTACCTCTTAGTATACATTGCGATCTGGATGAGAATCAGGGCGTTAAGGATAATCGATGACCAGAATCCAGCCAAGAGCGATGGGTCGTTGATTGCCTGGTGCTTGCAAGTGAACAGTCGCAAGACCGAGCCCAGGAGGTTGACTGCAAAGGACACACTTGAGAGCTCTCCAACGGTCTTCGTTGAATATAGCTGCCAGATTTGCGGGACTCGCGATATGCAATAGAGTGGGTTACGGAACGCTTGAAGGATGTTAAGTAGTTTCGGGAGCTTCAGAAGGGGCACAGACGCCGCTGGAATCAATAGCACCAAGGTTGCCAAGGTTCTCCATGACAGGCGTGAGCTGAGCAGACTCAAGATCCGAAGGAGCGGCTTTACGAGTGAGGAAAGCATGACAGGCATATAGCTCTCGATGCTGAAGCCGCCCAAATCCGTCTTCCTTGCGATGGCCTTCAGCGACGAATCACTGTACAGCCAAAACGCCAGGACGATCGCGACGTTTCCCAGGCCCAGTGAGATGTTCTCACCATACGCGCTCAGGGGAAACTTCTGGTGATAGTGGTAGACCACAGCGATAGACTGGGTGGCGATCTCCATGGCGAACATCGGTAGCGACAGACCCTCCACCGATCTGCTGCGAAAGACCTGTAGGATCTGAGGTGCCTTGGAAAGGAGGCTTCCCGCTGAGATTAGAACACCAATTATTTCCGCGAGCCGCTTCTTGAAGTTGTTGCTAGCTGCGTCATCCATGATGGCATCTTCTTCTGTGTGTGTGCGACCATTTTTGTTCTGGCCCGCTCCAGCGTTCCCGCTATTCTCGCACGGGCTACTAGCCGTTTCCTTACCGTGAGGTGAGGTGGAGGGTACATTCGGGGAGGGAAGTGTGGGCAGTGGCCCAAAGGTGGGTGTCTTTTGGCTCTCCTCAGATTGACTCATCGATCCATACACTTTAGTATGGGAATGCAGTCCTGAGTCAAGGCTTATTCACAACTGTGCCAGAGTGGACTGTTGCTGAAATAATAATTTTAGCCGCATACGGCTATTTTTTCTGCTCCTGTTCGCACCCCTTCTAGGAAGTGCAGCCGCGCGACGCCATGCAACGCGTGTCCAGTGTCCTAGACCGTTCGATTCGGTTCGGCAGAACGACTCATTCTATACGACGCTACCTTTCATCGACAGCCAGCACGCCTGAAATCAAGCCCCAAAACATCCTCTCGGGGATTCAGCCCACTGGCACAATCCATCTGGGCAACTACCTGGGCGCACTGGTGAACTGGGTGCATCTGCAGGACATCGAGACCGCTAAGCGAACAGTTTCTGAGCAGTATGCCGCACGCGCTATTCTTCCTCTCTACTGCATCGTTGACTTGCACGCGCTCACCATCCCTGCAGTACGTAGACCTTCAAGTGAGAAGGCCATGTTCGAGTCGTTAGTTCCATGCACATTTACGGGATGTCCGATATATCATGGGTTTCTGCTTGCCTCATGCTTGCATGATACTATGCTCCCTCTTTCGCACTCTAGAATCTCACCGATCTCGCTAGCCGGACACGTTCCCTGGCTGCCACGCTACTCGCAATCGGACTTAACCGTAAGACAAGCAATGTGTTCATCCAGTCGCATGTGCCGGAGCACACAGAACTCGCATGGATCCTGTCTTGTGTGACTCCCGTCAACAAGCTCTTCCGTATGACACAGTTCAAAGATAAGGCTTCGAAGGTCTCCTCAAACAGTAATGGCGAGGGCAAGCAGTTCACCCCAAGCACAACCAACGTCGAGGACATTCCCAAGAGCGTTGGTGTAGGTTTGCTAACATACCCCGTACTGATGGCAGCGGATGTGCTGCTATACCAAGCCACACACATTCCAGTAGGAGATGATCAGACGCAACACTTGGAACTGACTCGCGAACTTGGCCGAACGTTCAATCACGTCTTCAAGACGAAGGTGTTTACAGACCCCCAGCCGATATACAACGCAAATGCTTCTCGCATCATGAGTTTGACTACGCCTACATCTAAGGTATGTTACTGTGCCAGAGAGAATGCGACAAACACTTCATTCACTTATCCGCCTGCTTGACAGTATTCTAATCGCCTCCCCCCTTCCCCCTCCCTCCACACTTCTTAAATCCACTCTGGGCAGATGTCGAAGTCAGATCCATCGGAGCTTTCACGAATTACATTAGAAGACACAGACGACCAAATTAAGCGAAAGATTAGCCGCGCTGTCACAGACTCGTTAGGTGGCGTCACCTATGAGCCTGAGGCGCGCCCTGGAGTAAGTAACTTGGTCGACATCTTCACTTCGATCAAGAATGAACAGGCCCGAAGAAGCGCCAGACAGGAGTTCCTCAAGCGTCTTTCGACGAACTCACTGACTATCCAAGAGATTGAATCACATCTTGCCCAACTCCAAATCCCCAAATACCGTCCTGAAGACATCGCGTCACAGTACGCAAGCAGCAAGCTCAGTGCGTTCAAATCCGATCTGGCGGACCTGGTTATTTCCGAGGTTGCGCCCATTCGTGGGGAGATTACGAAATATCTGGCTGATTCCGCTGAGCTCGACGAGATCTTGAGACAAGGAGCATCCAACGCACGAGTAACAGCGGCAGAAACCATGATGAACGTCCGTCGAGCAGTTGGTATGGTTCCTGCAGTAACCTTGGCAAAGCAGAATTAAGCTGCTCGCCAGAAGGGAACATTCGTACAATAGTATGCTACACATAAACGATACAACACCATGCTGGAACACACCAAATAACCAAGATTCTATTGGGTACATTTCATCTGGACTCCCAGATGTGACTATTCGCTTATGATCTGTCGACGATTCCCTCCGCGCTCGTGGGGAGAGAGTGAATGTTGGATGCGGGCGCGACGCCTCCTGAGGACGATACATAAGGATATCCAAGCTGCTGGTATCGAGCAATTGTTTCATCCGCCTCTTGCAGCGCTTCCACGACTTTGACATATCGGTCGCGAAGCTGCTTCACTTCTGCGTAGAATTCTTCCGAATCAAGCATAGCTAGTTCGGCCTGAAGCGCAGTGTTCTTCGCTTGGAGCTCAGCAATGATTTGCTCTAACCTCGCTTTCTCGGCACCCACAGCACCAAGCTGCTGTTCCAATCGGATGATCTTCGCCAACTCAGCCTCTTGTGTCTTCTTTTCTTCTGCGAGCGTTGACAACTCCTGTGTGGCAGACTCCAGATTCTTGCGAAGAAGGTTAACCTCGGCCCGTAGGCGCTCGGTGCGGTGCTGCTCCTGTTGCAGCATGAGTTCCGCATCGCTAGCACGCTGACCATTCTCATCACTTGTACGCTTCAACTCAAGTTTGGTTCGCTCATACTTCGACTCAGCCTCCTCTGCACGCTCGAGAGCATCGGCAAGTTGCTGCTTGATAGTCTTCATGGCGTCCTCTTCTTTACGAAGCGATTCTCGAGTCTCTTTGATGATACGATTGAGTCGTGTACGTTCCTGGGTTGCCTTTTCAGTGACCTGCTTTAACTCAGATTGGATGGTATTTCGTTCCTTCTCCACCTCTTGTAACTTCTCTTGGGCCTTCTTAAGCGCGGCTACAGGGTCAGATGGGATCTTATGACCATATGCAAGTAGTTGAAGCCGTTCGACCTCTTGCTTCAGCGATGAGATCTCGCGTTTCTGGCGTTCGACCAGTTTGGTCAGGCTCTGAGCTGCCACTTCAAGTGGGTTAGATCCGTCTGTCTTGCCCTCTGCAGCACTATTATTACTACCAATGGCCGCCTCGTATGTGGCTACCACTTGCGCGAGCTCTGAAAGCCGCCTCTCTAGGACCGGGACTTCCTGGTTCCTGCGTTCTTGTTCAAGTGCGAAGGCTCTCAGCTTATGTTCAGCCTCCAGTAGGTGCTGCTGAAGCTTGTCAGCAGCTTGGCGCTCGCGTTCTGCGATAGCCTCAAGCTGCGCAACAAGCTGAGTCTGGGCAACGCGCTGGACTTCGGCTGCCTCGGCCGCCTCGGCAAGCTGCACCTCTGGAGATCCAGGCTCTTTACCTTCTGCGTTTGACTTCGTGAGGGCTGCTGCCGACTTTGCTGACATAAGAGCCTGCGTATTTGCCACGATAAGCTCCTTCTCTTTGTCATCAAGAGTCTTACGAAGGCGCTCGATTTCCGCAACAAGCGACATTTCGCGATGGCGACACGCTTCAATGGTTTGCACGAGATCCAGAACATTGTTCTCTGCCACTGTTTTCTCCTCTAAGAGCCTTTGTTGAGCTTGAGCAGACTGCAGTAGCGCCTGCTCCTTAGCATCAAGTTGCTGGCGCAGTTCTGAGATGCCACTCTCGGGAGCGGGACCAACCGCCGCAGATCCTGGCCGTCTGATTCGCAGCTTTGCGGTAAGGTCGTTCTTCTCTTTTGTCAACACAGCCTTCTCTTCTTGGCATTTCGCTAGCTCCTTCGATAGACGCTCAATATCAGCTCTCTGCTCGGTGATCTTGGCACGCTGACGTTCGACTTGTTTCTGGAGCTGGGCTAGCTGCTCAGCAAGTTCTTGAGATCCTGGCGTAGCCGAAGAGACTGCTTGTTCGGGACCGGCTTCAGAAGCAGGTGGTCCGGTTGCTTTTGCATCTCCCTTGCCTTTGAGCTCCTGCTTCAGGCGGCGATTCTCAAGAGTCAACGCTCGGAGTCTCAACAAGTAGTTATTCTCCGGAGCGAAAGCAGAACCAAGGGGTTGATGCTCAGGGACAGCTTCACCCTGCGTCGTCGTTGTGGCGGCAGCATGCTCACGCTGCTGCGCTTTTGCCAGCAAGTTTTTCAGTCGAGCCTTGTCCGACTCTAGCTTCAGTATCTTGGCATCAAGCTCCTTAATATGTGCTTCGTCATCAGCTTTGCTGCGCTTGAGGTTCTCAAGGGCGTTGTTTGCTGAGGTGAGGGCCGCTCGCTTGTTGCGAAGTTCCTCCTCAAGACCCTCAACACGTTCGGCATATTGCTGAACAGACTCTTTCAATATCACCAAAGCTCTCGAAGTGTCGTCCTGCGACACCGAAGCCGATACTGAAGGAACGCCTGCAGCTTGGGTTCCTGATGGCGGGACGCTGGAGGAGCCTGTGCTATTGATTGCGACTTCCGGATTCAGTGCGGCTTCTGCAGTTGAGGGGACGGGAATGCCCGCCTCAGCAAGCCTCTTTTGAAGCTCGGAAATGGTGCTAGCCAGCTGCTGCAAGCGAAGATCCTTCGATTTCAGGGCCTTTCGCATCTGCTCCACGACCTCCTTGAGACGAATTGCCTGTTCACTTCCGTCGACTCGCGTTGCGGCTTCCAGTTGACTTTCTAATTCTGCAACTCGACGCTTCGCCTTCTCAGTCTCTTCAATCGCGGCCACGAGCTTGGCTTCGGTCTCGGCATCGCGTGCATGATCACCAGTCGCTAGGCGTTGCCGCAGGTCATCAAGTTGTGCGACCAAGTCCTTAATCAGCACATCGCGCTCTGAAACTATTCTCTCTACATCTTCGATCGGCATGACGCCCTCTGGAAGTTTGGGGATGTTTTTCATATACGCTTGAAGCTGTTCGAGCGCACTCAGACCAGCACTTCCACGCGTGTCTGCACCGTTGCCGCGCTGGTAGAGCAAATCGTTAAGACGATCGATCTCGGCCTGATCCGCCTTGCGTTGAACTTCGAATTTCTCGCGCTGACGAACTAGCATTTCCTTATAGCTTTCGGCAGATTGCGTCTTTGCCTCCAGTTGCGACTCGGCGGCAACCAGTGCCCGTTTCAAGCTCTGGATGGCTTGCACCTTCGTGGCTTCTGCGAGTTCGATTTCTGCAGCTGCCTGGGACTTGACGCGTTCTACTTCTCTTCGGGCTTCTGCAAGTTCTGACGCCAAGAGCCTAAGATGTTCTGTCTGTTGCTCGATAACTTTTTGGCCCTCCTCCATATCAGCCTTCATTTGCTGGAGCGCACGTTGTACGGCTGCATCTCCGTCGAAGTTAAGGGGTGAGGTCCGCTTTGCATCAGTTGCTGTAGTCGACTGTGCCAACGAAGGCAGCTTGACGCCTCTCGTAGCTTGAGTCAGTCCTTGATCCTCCTGTACACTGTCACTGGCAGCTGGAGGGCCTTGAGACTGGGTCTCATTAGAACCAAGCCGCTCGAGCGCCTGTTGCAGTCCCGCCTGTGCAGTAAGCTTTTCAACAGTACGAGTTAAGCGAAGCTGCTCGGTATTCGCAGCTTCGAGGCTAGTTTCGAGCTCTACAACCCTTTGCTGGCTAGTACGAAGTGCCCGCTCGTTCTCCTTTGCCGCTGCCTGCGAAGCCTTGAGCTCAGACTCGAGCAAACGGATGCGGTGCTCCAGTTCAAGTTGGCACACCTTAGCTGCACGGATGCGCTCACCCCATTCTAGGAGTTTGCTTCTGATTTTGGTCTCCGATTCGGGCGAATTAACAGACTCATTCGAGGTGCTCGAGGAGGCGTCAGATCGTAGCGTTTCAACGAGCTCCTTATAGTGTGCTACTTCTGCCTGCAGTTGTTCGACTTGCGACTGAAGTGCCACCAATCGTTCGCGCGCTTCCATCGCGGACTTGTCTGATGCATCAGCACGATTGCCAAGCCGAACGTTTTCGGCCACAAGTTCTTGCAGTCGTCGACCCGTATCATTGTAATCGCTCTGCGCGCGCTGGTAATCAGCTGAGAATTGCGAGCCAATGCGCAATCGAGCCTGAAGGGCTTGCGCAGCGATGGCAGCCTGTGTATCTGAGTGGACTTGCCGTAATTTAAGGAGCTCAGCCTCGCATCGACATAGAGTTTCTTCGACTTCTTGTCTTCGTCGTTCGGACTCACTTCGTGCGACTACAGCTTGGACGAGTTTCTGCTGTAGTGCTGCCAATTCACCACCCTGTGCCGACAACTCAGCAGAAACATTTACAGCCTGTCTCAGGGTGAGCAGTTCATTCAAGAGAGGATGCATGATAATCGCAGTCTCGTCTGCTACCGCATCGGGTCCAGACGATGCCTTACGCGCGAGTTGGAGTTCGGCTTCTCGAAGTGCTTCCAAGAACGGCTGCTCAAGGATCCTCTCTACGTAGGCAGTTGCGGCTGCCGCACGTTCACGAGCTTCAGCTAATTCTGCCTCAAGTTCAGCGATTCGAAGCTTTGCCGAGGTTGCCGCCTCTTCCAGCTTCTTTGCTTCTTCGGCAGTGATTGCGCCTTCAAGCTTCAGCTTCAATGACGCAAGTTCGCTTCGCTCGGCAGACAATGTAGCACCCAATCCCTTGATGCGATCGGATAAGACGTCCGTCTCGAGTTCAGCTTCTCGAGCCCGAGCTTGTTCCTGAGCGATTGCGCTTTCCAGTCTCTGTACACGCTTCTTGAGGATATCGCATTCTTCTTGTAGTGCAGCGTTTGCAGCCGCAAGTGCAGCTGCAGTACCCTTGGCTGCTCCTGAAAGATGCGCTTCGAGCTTGGCAATGCGATCCTGCTTGGCAGCAAGCAGATCTTGCGCTTCCGCAAGCTCTCGCTCTCGCTCCTGTAGACTTGCCTCTGCGAGACGAGTGCGCGAAGCAAGTGCCTGAGCCTTCGCGGCGTCTGCAAGCGCAACCAGTTCACGCTCACGAGCTACATAGGCACGATGCCTCAAATTCAGCGCTTCATGTAATGGTACAGAGTCCGTTAAGGCTGCGGCCAACGTTGAGCATCTTGCTTCAGCGATTGCGCGAGCTTTCTCGAGTTCGGCGAGCCTGATACGTAGCACGTGATCCTGCTCTGCAGAAACCTTTGCGCATGCGTCGAGGCGCTCCTCAGTAAGTGAAAGTTGAACCTGAAGTCGCTTCTCGCGCCTTCGAGAGACCCGTGCATCAAGAGCCATCAAAACAATCTCCTTAATGAGGTCGTCTCGTGTGTACTTATCCAGGGCACTTGCGCTAACAATGGCCTCCAGGTCTGATGCGTCATTCGATTCGTCAGTCGCACCGTTACCAAGGTCCGAGAACTTGTGCCTGCTGTCCACAAACGGGTAGAGTCTCGGATGCTCTCCTGCAGACCCGTTCTCAGCGTTCTGTTGGTCTGGTACAGACGACGGGCCAGATTCGAATACAAAGATACCCGATTCCTTCAATGCATTGATATCGACACCTAACCGGACGGCTGCACTCTGAATCGCATCACGCATGTCCTCTGCACTGGCCTTCGCGAGTTGAGCGTTTGCAATGATCTCATTTGCTCGTTGTCGATCCAGAATAAATTCAGAGTGGAGCTTCTGATGTTGTACGGCGAGCTTCTGATATGACAGCTGCAACTCACTAAAGACAACATGCAACTCGTTAAGTTCGCGCTCTCTGCCTAACAGTTCATGTGCAAGACCTTCGAGTCGACCGCGCAGCTGATCCGGGGTCGCCTCTGTGGGTAATGCGGCAAGAATTGCCTCGACTTCATAAGCTCCGTTCTGACGAGGCTTGCTGCCATAGGATTGCTGCTGCGCTGCCGTAGGTTGCTCGTTTGGCAGAACTTCTTTGGTCTCACCGTCCTCCTTCGTCTCATGACCAGTGAACTGTTGGGCGAGCGCAATTCCGCGTGTCGCTACAGCTTGTTCGCCGTTGGTTCTTGAGTACGAGCGAGAAATAGGGCGTCCAGACTTTGTTAGCTCAGCGCGAACCAAAGATTCGAGTGCAACAGTGGAGGCAGTGCGATGCTGAGCGCTCTCGGATTGCATGTTACGGATGGCCTGGAGAATCGCCTCAAACTTGTCATTCTTCTCGGCTTCAATTGCCCGCAGTCTGTCTTCCAGCTGATCCTTCGCGACCAAAGCCGAGGCATGGTTCAACTTCCACGTTTGAACTTCTGATTTCAATCGTGTGATTTCTTCCTGCGCCGCGGTGAGAGACATCGGGGCAAACTTATCAAACGCTCCATGACGCTGGGACTGCGCGGTCTCCGTTGTTGTCGGTTGTACAGCAGCCGGGAGTTTGTCAGGTTCACCCTCCAAGACGTTCTGAGCATATGCCTTCACGAGTTCAGTCTGCTCGGCAGTCAATCCGAGGAACTCGAAGAAGCCACGGGCATCGGTGATAGCTCCTTCCCTCAACTCCTTCAAGAGTTCAAGACGCTCGCGTTCGAGTCTGTTAATCTGTTTCTCCTGCTTCAAGATGAGCGCCTTTGCGGATTGCAGCTGAACGTTCAGCTCGAGCTCGACACGGTCCTCATCCCAGGCGGGAATCACGTTGTCGCCTACCGGCATACCGAGCTTCTTTCGCAAATCATCATTCTCAAATTTGCATGCGGTCAAAGTCTTGGTTAACTTGGTCTGATTCGTGGTGAGGGTAGCAATCTGCACATCTCGTTCACGTAATACAATTCGCAGACGACGCAGTTCGCGTAGCGCGTCCGACCCCGAGTCACCGCCAAATCCATCGTAACGCTGATTGTGCATGATTTCGTTGTCAGCTAGTCTATCCCTGACAGCTAGAAGATCATACTCAGTCTGGGCGATCTGCTTGCGCATGTTCTCGATCAAGTTATGAGCCTCTTGTAGTTGCTGTCTCAGCTTTGTGTTCTCCTCAGTCCTCTGAGCAAGCTGCAGAAGGGCTTCTTCCGACGCGCGCGCCTGGCCCTGCGCAAGTTGTTGAGTCAGCATATTCGCATTATTCCTCGATTCCTGTAGGGCAGTCGTAGCAGCACGCAACTGTTCATTCAATGAAGCATTCTCATCATTAGCTGCCTTTAGCAGTCGCGTTACCTCCTCAAGACGAGTTTGGAGGACATCAACACCCGAAGCTCTGGCGAGGCGGGCATTCTCAGCTCGTTCTGCATCTAACGCCTTTTGGAGCAGAGTGTTCTGTGTTGCAACCTGCTTTAGCTCCTCTTGTGCCAGTCTGGTTGCGGCGAACTGCTCCGCAAGGCTATTTTCGAGGACTTCAATGTCCGCGGCCTGCTCCTCGCATTTCTGTTTTAGCTCAGCTGTTGCAGCCTCGTGAGCTTCCCTCTCACTATCGAGCTTTTGCGTGAGTGAGCGGACGTTTGCATTCAGCTCTTCGATTTGCGCCATCAGCTGCTTTTCGCGATGAGCCTTAGCCTCATACTCATCGATGATCTTCTTCTGGCTGCGCAACTGCTCGAGGTTGGCTTGAAGCTGTTGCTGCAACCGACCTGCGGCTGACTGCTCTTGAAGCTCCTGAATTCTGTTTTCTCGAAGCGCCAGCTGAATCGACAGGTCGTTGTTCAGGCGTCTTAGCTGCATGATAATCTCGTTGGGATCTTGACCACCTCCTCCCGAGGACTGTCCGACAGGTGCTCCGGCAATGGACGACAGGGCCTGACTTGATCCAGCACCAGCTCCAATTCCCGCCCCAGATCCGGTCCCGGTCCCGGTCCCGGCTCCTGTTCCAGCCGTTTCCCCAGTAGCCTGTGAACCAGCTTGGTGACCACCTTGCGGCGCATTCGTCGGGATTGGTTGTGTCGTTGAGCTTGTGAACAGCTGGTTCTCGCTGAGATGATCCATCGGCGCATTAAGCGCCGCCATTGACAGGAGGCGCTGTGGTTGAACAGGGGTCATAGACTCGTACGATTGGGCGAGCCCTGATGGCGACATCATCATAGCATTAGGAGCCATCGAGGGCATTGCCATGAACTGTGGCGGCTGTCCCGGCTGCACCACACCCGGCTGTGTGGGCTGATATGACATCTGCCCGCCGTAGTACCCAGTCGGCGGCACCATGGGCGGTCCAGGTGGCATTCCTGCGATCATTCCAGGTGCAACGGACGCTTGGGGTAGCATGGGAGGTGGTACCTGGGACATCTGATGGTGGAGCTGGGGCATAACATCCGAATGGTAACCACTTGTCACACCTGCTGACGGGTCAGTCGCGACATACCCATACCCAGGTGCCCCCATCTGAGCACCTAGCCCGGGATGCATGCGCGTTGGGTAGCCGCTCTGCATTTGGGAGCTGATTTTCCGGGTCTATCTGAGGTTCAAAAGGTTTTTCACTGGCGGTGACGATAAGGCACAACGGGATCTATACAGTAAACGATGATTTAGATCCGCTCAGTCTCGTCAACCCTATATATTCAACAGGTTGTTATGCAAGTTGCGATTTAAATTTCAAACCACCAGGAGCCCGCACTCGCAACATTTTGCCAGTCTCACTCCAGGCCAGCAGGTTATCGGAGGTTGCAGAATCTGGACCCATGAACAGGTACGTAGCAGCACAGGGTACTCAATAAACATGGTGTATGAATGGAGCTCAGTAGAAACATCATTTCTCCGCACATCGAAGGTAGAGGTCTACCGGTTCGGGACTTGTGGCAAAGGCATGTGCGGCATAGCTGGGGTTTGGCCTGATGAGCTGTAGGCTTGAGACACAGGCATTGATGCTGGATTTGGCTCGAGATTTAGAGCCGCGAGTTGTGCTCGTAGCTGCTGATTTTCACTAGCCAATTGATCAATCAACTGTCGAAGTTGCTGTTCGGCAAGCACTCGCTCTTCGTTGAGTTGTTTCTCCCGTACTAAGCTCGTAGTCGATTGGATCTGGATTTGCTCACGAAGTGATGCAACGAGTTCTTGCTGTTCTCCGCGGACGTCTCGCACTTGTCTCTGGACTACATGTCGTCTGTACGATTCCTGAAGCGCATGCTCACGGGATTCTGCCTCTCTCGCCTCCAGTGCGCGAATTCTGAGTTGTGCTGCATGGAGTGACAGTTCGGCTTGCTTCGCCCTCACTTCAGCCACCCACATCGCCCGCGCTACCTTGGGTCCTAGACGCTCTGCGATATACGCTGGGTTGGTATCGCGTTCAGATGTCTCGGATACAGTGGTGATGTCATTGCTTGTCACGGTCTGGATCAGGTTCTGAGTCAACTCGTTCTCAATTCGGTCGAGCAGATCAACCTCGAGCAGCTGTTCTGCGATCCGGTCGTGTGCTAGTTTAACGATTTGATTAGTGAGCATCTCCAGCTCCGTTCGAAGTTGATTTAGCTCAGTATGGGACGCACTAGCCAATGCCAATGGAGCCAGCGGAGCAGATGCAGGGGGTTGGCTTGGTTGCTCGATATCTAGTTTTGCAAGAAGCTGCGCCAAACGTTCGGTTGAGACCTTGGGAAGCTTCGACCCATCAATCCCTGACTTTCGTTTGCGTTGGAGTATAATGCCCTCTGCTTTGAGCTTTGCGAGTGTCACAGGATTGACAGGTAGGCTTTGCCAGCCGACCTTGGAGCGGTGATGGATTCTACCCGAAATCGCAGATTGCAAGTTCTGTGGGGCAGATACGATCCCAATGTCTTTCTCATGCGATAACGACGAATATAAAGGGGTCGCGCGCGACGTACCAACATTCGGTGATGTTGACTGGCTCGCTTCAGGCTGAAGCGTGGGAAAATTCGGCTGTGGAGCAATTGTTGATGACTTCGGGGCCGAGGCTGCGGCACCTCCATGTAGCTCCCCAAGAAGTTTCTGCTCTGAGACTGTGCTACTCGGGAAGGGGAACGACGGCAATGGTACCTGCTTCGCACTGGGGCTGAGGGAGGGATGTGCCCGGGTAGAGTGATCCCCGATGAACCCAGGGGTGACTCCATCAGGAACTGTGATAGGTTGCCTTTCCGTTTCGGATCTAAGTGACATCATGTTGGGAGGGAGAGCCGGGTGCACAGCATGTATAGACACTGGAGATGGCGGCACATGGTGGGCCTCTGTTGGCAGCTTGCAAGCCTGAGCCTTCTGGTCAGTCATAAATATCGGAGGGCTGGGCTCGGGCGCTGCTCCAGCACCTGGAGCGCTTAATGCTACGAGGGAGTCGCTTGGAACAGATCCGACAAGGGAGGATTGCGGTTTGGTAGGCAACACTTGGGTCTCAAGCGACTCGCTGAGTGGTGTCGGCACCGCTGAATCCGTCGCATCCGATTCTTTGGGAGTCTGCACCGAGGGTGCCACACTATTAGTTGAATTAGCCTGTGACGATGGAGTTGAGCCAGTACTGGTGGATTCTGCGGTCACTTTTGGACTTCCAGGAATGGAACGATACGCAGCGGAGATCGAACGTGCGAGCATTTGAGTGGACGATTTTAACCTCGATGTGAGACCACCAAAGAAGGAGCGCGGAGCGGGCTTGGCCTCCTCTGAAGACGGGGGATTCACTGGTTTCTCCTGTACGTGCTTAGAAAGGCGCGTATCAGGCTGTACTGGATGAACGCCTGCTGATACAGTATCTGTAACTTCGACTGCTTGGTTGAATTGAGCTTCCTGAGGGGTAGCATCGCTGGGGGTGAACGTTTCCGTTACATTCACTGACGGGGCAGGAGGCAAAGGCAAAGGTACAGGGGCAGATGCTGGCACTCCTGGTGTTGGCACATTGGGGCTCGAGCTCTGCACGCCGATGGCTCTCGGATCATTTGGAAGCAGCATTTGAGATGATCCTCCCGGTAGACTGTCAATTGGACTGAGTCCTGGAGGCACATGGGTGTTAACATTGTGCACCTCTTGGGACCGAGCGAACTGCACAAAACTCGGCGGGTACCCCGCATATACTTGGGGGTAAACGGGTGTTGCTGTCGGATGGAGTTGCTGTGTCCTGGGATGATGCTGTTCTGTGGCAGGCGTGGGCCAAAGTTGCGGCTGTGGTGGAGGCTGAGCCGGGAGCAACGACGGTGGAGCGGGAGCCATTGGTGCCGAGGCAATGCGTGGTACGTGCGGTTGGCTTGGGGACTGCATGGGAGTCGAGCTTGCTCCAGGAGCTTCCAGTGCTGGTTGAGAGCTTGAGACCGTCGAAGGTGGAGTCCCGTGGGCCGCTGGTGGGACCACTGGCTGGAGCGAAGCCAACATGCCTGCAGGTGGTGGTAGAGGTTGTGACGAAGTCGTTTGCGTCGAAGCATTGGGCAGCATGCCAGTGCTGCTGCCTGGTGCGCCCGATTTCGGAAGTCCGGCCAAGCCCGTCAACGCTGGTGGTGGAAGCAAGTTGGGAGGCAGTTTGCTCCGAAGATCTGGGGCAGATCCAAATGATGATCCATCCATTGTAGTGACCTGTGGCCGCTGACTCAACAGATCAGCGTTGGGGCTTGTCATCCCCATACCAACCCCAGAACCTCCCTCAAGTCCCGCACTTGAAGTGGAAGTCTTCGTCGGTGGGCTTATTCCAGGGGGGAGTAGATGGGGCGGGAGGGAGCGAGCCGTGATGGGAGGTGGCGCAATCGGTGACATACTATCGACTGCATGATTAGTTGTCTTTTGTGCCCCGCCCTCGCCGCGCCCAAGTGTGGAGGGTGGCAATAGATGTGCAGGAATCGAGATGGGCCGACTGGTCATGTGTAGATCCAGTGGGATCTAATGGGTACAATGGATTATACCCAGACGAGGTGGGTTCGCACTAGTGTGATTGAGCTAATACAGCAGTTTAATCTTCACACGCGTGCCCCACCCACCTAATGACAATATGATGACAAAGTTGATTTTGACCGAATCCGGGCTCTCTCTGGGGGGCTGTAACTCGCACCGCGCAGGGCCACCCGCGCCAGAACTGATACAGTGTATTATACTCATTGCTGCATATCCGTTGCGCCTTGCAGAAATACTACTACTCACACCCCTGTGGAGATCTGAAGCAACGCCACGAGCTCGACCGGTGGGCTTTGGATAGCTAGCGCGTATTCCGCAGCAGAGACACTGGTACACTTGAACGGAGAGAAGATCGCACACCACGTTGTGAGAGGCACCCGAACCGGCTTAGGACTTCGGCGGGTGCTGCGACCATGTCGTTTGAAGAAGACAACCCCTTCGCGGCATTCCTTGGGGAGACTGTGAACACCGCGGATGAGCAGCCCGCGAGGACCCACCCCAGTGAAAGCCACTCGACTGAAGCCAATGCGGCCCTCAGTGCCAATATTTTCGATGACAACGAGTTTGCTCAGTTCCTAACTCTGTCCCACCAAGGGGAAAGTGGCTCAGTAGATGTGCTCGGCCCACCAACTGAGACAAACCCACTGGATCAGATGCAGAGTGGAGTTGATGAGCGCCAGTCGGTGCAGTTTGCGTCCACACCACCCTCCATTTCTTCGACACTCGCTCTTGGGCTGGATTTGCGGTCGCTTGGACTCGATCGCATGACGGATGTCGCCGAGTCGATGCTAGGGGCCACTCACGACGACAGCGCTAGACTAGGTACATCCACGGGACATCAGAGTGGACACGAGGAGTTACGGGGACTTGAGTCGGTTCTGGTCAGCGCCGCTAAAAATGCTTTAATCAATGCAATTGTGATGTCGGGTCAATCGCACTCGAAACACTCTGGGGCAGAGAAACAAGCTGTACAGCCACACGATGTCCAGCCGACCCCGCATCAGCACCCCGACAAGCATGGTGCTGCCTCGCGGGAAGCTGATGTATCCAAGCCAGCTCTGGTCTATCAGGACATCCAATTGTCAGATTTACTGAGACTTGCGATCCCCTACCTCACAGCACCATCAACCGATCCGACAGTGGCTTTTCTCACATCTCGTACCTCAGCTAGGTTACTAGACTCCGCGGTCTCATCCAGCCGTGATGAGTCTAACGACCTGGATGAAGATCTTCACGAAACAGTCGCACAGCCCATCCAGGTGGATTCGAAGTTCGAATATGGATCACAGGACACCCTCGCTTGCACCAGGAGCAGTCCCAGCCCAATGATATCACCGTGCGTGACTCCGCATGCCAACGTTAGTTCCCTGATGTTCACCGAGGCATTTAAGATCCTGCGTGAGAGGTTGGATATGGGTAGAGCCGGGCCGATGAAATCGAATGGTGATAACATTCAGTCGACGGACAAGATCATTCACGATTTGAATTCCCTCCCCCCGACAGCGACCGCGTTAGCGTCGTATTTAGTGGAGCTCAGCCGAACTTTGAGCCTACCAGGAACCGCAGCGACATCAAGGTGTGAGGAACATTTGAAAGCTCAAAACGTAGCATCATTACTCCTTGCGGAGTTGTTTGCGCTCAATCATGCTGTGTGGATCCAGACAGAGCCTCCAACCTTGACTCCAAAAACGACACAAAGCATGGGTAGCGCATCCTCGATAGCTATTGACTCTGTTACTAACGAGAAGCAATCTCATTCGCAATACGATGCCATTGTGGACTTGGCAGCAGCGATATATTCGAGCACTTTGGAAGCTCTCTTGGGATCCTCAAGAGGCGGACTTGATGAGCACAAAGTAAGATTGTTGAAAGCACTGTATTATAAGCTTGTAGGCAGTGCATCCAAACTAAATCTCTCGCCATCTACGCGCTTACCAAGCAGCAGGGACGAAATGCGCACTAAAGCTATGCTTGACGAGTATCTCTTTGCATTTCAAACCCCATCACCGGACGACCTAAGCATTTCACGTATCCGCAGTGATCGTGTTAAGCTGGGCTCAGGTGACAAGTCTGTGTGGCTTCCGACGAAAACCACCCAGGGAGCAGTCGATCCAACAACAAAAAAAGCGCTTCGCGCCACCCGCAGATTCCAAAAGGCTGCAACAGACTTACTTCTACGCGGAAGTCAGAAGACCAGGCACCGTATCGAGTGGGAGGACGAGGAATTGTCAAGCGAGGATCCAAGCCACCCGTTCTGGACAACTATTCGCGAGTATGGCATCCAATCCCATCTTGACCTGACCGTACCCCGATTCCACTTAAGTGCCAGGTATGGGAGCTTCGCTTCGCCAAAGATTTCGATGTCAAGTATCTTGGGTGTGATTCTTGATGCGCTTTCAGCTGAGAGAAAACTCTCTACGCGAGCAGACGACCAGCATCGTCGCATTGAGCATGCGATATCGGTCCTGGAGAGGGTCCGATATAATGCATGCCGCGCCTACAGTCTGGTGCATGCGATATGTGTGCATGAAACAGAGGGTCTCGAGCGTGCCAGTACCCCAAAGAAGAAACCATCTAGAGTAACAACAAAACCTTTGATCTCCAATCTGATCACATTGTATGATGAATCCAAGGACAATCAGCTACCTTCGGAACATGTTCTCATTTCCCCTCCTCAGTTGCGAGTCGCAGTAGTTGGCGCCTCACGATCCGGAAAAACGTCTCTTGTCGGCGCAATGGTGTATTTATCCCAGCAATTGACTCGTTATGCAGCTCTTCAGGAGGAAACCGCCAATAGCGGTGGTCCACTGAAGTCAGGGGGCCAGGGCAGTAGTGGGAGTCCGGAGGTCGACAGCAAGGAAATCTACAATGTTGGTATTTCAAGCGACGCGATAAGTGGCTTTGACCGGGCACCCAGGTCTGAACTTACGACCAAATTGGCAGAAGAGTTGCCATTGCTTCCATCGCTGCTTTTTGGAAGACAGGCATTTTGCTCGCTCACTCTTTCAACTGTTTGGTTCCCACAGGCCCACGCCACGCTGACACCCTGGCCTGCGGAGGTACAGACGCATTCCACAATCAGACTTTCTCTGACGCGTTTAATCGCTGTATTGCAGAGTGATGTTGCGTTACTAACTCATATGTCAGGTAAGCCACTGCCTCAGAATTCCGAGGACTACAACAAACTAGAGTCGGAGCTAGTGCTTCATCGGCTGCTTGGCACTCCTTCACTTGTAATTGCGATTACAGCGGCCGACCGACAAAACTATTCTCAGCAATCTTACATGAATACCCGTGCTACACTGTCTGCGCTACTCCGTTCGACGGGCTACACGTCAGATAGTTTCAGTGGTCCTGTGGTACTCTCCTCGGTCGATGATCCACTACCTGAGCTAACGCGAGTGGGTGATACGAACTTTGCGCCGCTTGCTTTAGAAGCGCCTCGCTATTCTGGCGCCATTTCGGGACCGGCTATCTTCATCCCTACGTCGTCGCTGGACTTTGCTAACTTGCTCGCGCCAGTCCCGCGATCTTACGCCGCATCTGTGGAGTCGCCAATCCAATCTCTGGTTCGTGCTAGTGAAGCAACAAAGGCGAGTGCGGAGACGATGTACAGTGCGGTTGTGAAGGCTCTTCCCTTTCCACCCCCACCTCCGGGCATTATTCCACGAAAATCGGAGTCTCTCGAAGACTGGTACCGAGGTCCTTGTCTAGGTGAGCTTCTGGATCTAATGCGCTCGCCCTCTCCTTCGTTTCCAAGTTGTTGGCGAGCTGAGCTTGCGCATTCAGTGCCCCTTCTCCTCGCTATATCGTACATCGAACCTCTGTTTGGTGCTGATGACATTGGTGCAACAAGCGACGAAGGCCGACCCCACTACATCGCGCGAGTGCGAGTTATCCAAGGTGTTTTAACCGATCAGTCCGATATGATGACACCCCTTGTCGTAATCCCCCCAGTTTCAGCGGTAGCCTATGATCGTCACTACGTTCCATTTACGGCACTTGTTTCTCGCCCACGCTATCGTGATGCCGAAGTTGATTCGAGACGGTTTGGATGGAACCGAATGGATGGTACATCGCCAATAGATAAGCGAACAAGTAGGCATTTCAGTGCTTGCCTTGATGCGTACCAACGGGCGTGCGCATTGCCAACTCGGCCTTCCAAACAATCGGGAGTGAGCACGCAATGCTTTACACCTGGTGATGACCTTTACGTAGATATTGTGGTCACTCAGGTTCCTCAAGCTATCGTTGATATTGTGAACAGCACGAGCCTCGGATCAGTTTCAGCCCCATCAATTCCTCCAGGGTCTCGAGTTCCGCCCTTCTCGTTACACCCCGGAGATTTGCTCATGTCTCCGCTACCGAGAACGATAAGCGAAGCTGCCAAGAGCGAAGTTCCAAGTCCATCCGTGCAAACAACAATTATCCCACGCTTTATCTCCAGGATCCATCCAGGTTTGCCGATTATTCAATGCAAAGAAGCACATATTGCCATGTTCATACTGCGACCTGGGCCGATGGACCGATTTCTCCCTCAGAGACATCGCCTTGTGTCGTGTCTTCACGCGGCCACAAACGATCGCGATACTCTCAATCCGATCCAAACCCTCTTATTTGGAGAAACGCCTGCACAGCAGCCATACCCTCCTTTCTCTCATTTCATTTATCGGTCATCATCTACTCCACCGTTGCACCCGTTTGATGCGCTATCGCTTGAGACTCACTCAGTACATTCCCAACTTCATCACTGGATTTCCTTACTTCGCGCTCGGTCGTCAGTGTTCAGGGTTCGGAATGTGTCTCAGTTGAACCTCAAGACCTTAAAAACCCAAGCGCTCCCAACGAGAGTCCACGAGGATCAAGCTGATGATCGTATATGGAGCAGGGAGGATCTCATTCGTCTATCATCCACGCCTCTCGTAACTCATGTTCAGTTTGATGAAACAGCGGATTGTTTCCCTTGGCTTTTCCCTTCGCCTGAAATTGGAGCACCCGGAGCTGCTGGAGCGAAGGCGCTTTCAACTGTCTTATGGGTCGATGATGCGCAGTTGGATGCCATTCTAGAGAGGGCGCAATCACTCCAGATCGGCCAGGACGGAGGGACACTCATGGATATCCTTGAGCCATGCATTTTCGCTGTTGGACGCGTGCTTTACGTAAGTTCTGTCAGCGAAAAAGGGTCCGAATAAGATTCATGGGTTGCATTTATTGAGGAAAGAAGGGGTGATGAGATGAGATAAGGCAGAATATAGTAGATTGTGTTTTAACATTGTATATAGAGTTCGCTCAACTTGATTTCATGGGTTAATAATAGTGATAGTTAGCTGGTATGATGTGATATGCATGTGAGAGGATAGACTTCTTCAGTGACGTTTCTGAGGATGGATGCCTGTCATAATTATTCATCCTCATCGCGTTGAATGCGGGTACCCGTGTTCGCATCGTTACCATCAGCGTCAATGGGAATAGCGGATGTCAGTGCTTCGTAGAACTTGTTGTACATCGCATCAATTGTCGTGTACTCAGGCACATCAATCGAGAAGAAACACGTATGACCCGCAGGATAGTAATTATCTGGGTTCTCCGTGCAGTATAATGGTTCAATCGTTAGGCCACGGTCGTTGGCTGACAAGCGTGATCGTCCGGATGCAAATTTGAGCAACTGCGACCTTAAGCCATCATCGAAGCGATTGAGTACCATGTCCCAGAACATTTGAATTGTTCGGTGGTTCGCGTGATATGGGTGACTGTAAGATGATCGTTTCTTGAGGCGCTCAGCTTGGTCGCGAGTCATACCTCGGCCGGTGACCATTGTTTCGATCTCGGACGATGCCAGCAAGCGCGCTCCAGTTCGAGGGATAATTGTGAAGAAACCACGAGCTATCGCATCTAGTTGTTTATCAATTGAAGAGAGCAGGTAACGAACTAACGCGTTCGCGTACTGTAACCTATTCTCCCATCGCAGACGTACTTCAGAGCCATTAGGAATGAGATCAACACTTGCAGAGGTGAAATCACAGACAGAGAACGTAAGATCATTCTCTTCCGCATATGTGTTAAAGTTGTCCACCTGCTGTTTGCACTCTTCTGGATCCGTCCTGACCTGCTGGTAGCATTGAGTGAGAATACGACCAAGTGTCTGATCGACTGCAATCAGATCCTGCCAGGTCAGGCGTTCGGATGCGAGTCGCTTCCATACCAAAGGTGGGAAGTGAAGTTCCAGCACGTCCGAAGATGGAAGCACAGCTCCTATGAGTTTACCTACCACTTCGTATTGCTGCATGTGGAAGTCATTCGTACATGCTGGATTGGGAATGTACGCTTCTCGACACTGGCCAGTTTGGCTGCGGTTATTGGGTGTCTGGATAAATAGAGGAACCAGTGGTGACATCAAGTCACGCCCAATCTGGCTGAGAATTTCACGGTATGGACCACCGGCATCAATTGCTGAGTATCCGATTAATTTCGCACTGAACATGCGATCGTGGCCGCTTCTCAAAATCTTCATTGAGAGCATACCTGAGGCAATATGCTGGAAGATCTGCCCAAAGATTGTATACTTGGCTTTGTGATCGACCAGTTTGCGCTCATACTGCTCTTGGGCGGTGAGCATATCGAATTGCAGCGTCGGTGTTGAGACATATTTTGAGGGGCCACACACAAGGCCAACGCGCCATTCCGACGGAGCAAACTGCTTCATGGCAAGCAGAATCTCTGTCAAGACGGAATCTTCTGTGTCCGACCACAGTCCGGCTGCACGAGTAAGAGGGTCGAAGCTTGCCACACCCAGGATGTAGTACGCGTCGAGAATCAGTTGAAGCCATGGCGCATCAAATGGCACGCTAAACAACTCAGGCATGCGGTCACGAGTAACTTTGTAGGCTGCTGTGTCATGCTTGCTACCAGGGCGCACTCGTAACAATTCTCTGAGCGTCGCACACTTCAAGCCTAGTTTGAAATACCAGACTTCCTGATCCGCTGTGTGCTCGGATACATATCGGGCGAGTTGCACCCAGGCTTGTGAAGGAAGCGTTGCGAGTAGAAGATGGAACGCGTAGAGCGAAATACCAGGGTCTTCTTCAATCGGGTCATAGACGTCTGCATATCTCAAGTCCGGCTTATACTTCTCTAGCCACTTGCGACTGGGATTCAGGTACTTGGTCACAATGTTGCCCTCCTCGCGCAATTGCGTGCTTACGTGATGTAAGTATGCATGGTGAAGAATGTGACGAGTTGTCTTACGTACCTCCTTCAGTGTCTCAAGATTGCGCGTGAGCCTCTCACTCGCTGACAATTCCCGTCGCCGCCGCGTTACCTTCGTACCGTCATTTCGCTCAATGTCTTCGTATTCATCTTCCTCTGCGAAGGTGCCCTCGGACAGCTCCTCTTTGCCATCTACAACTGACGGACTTTCTTCGGCTCCGTCGTCCCATACTTCAGATGGGATCTGCTTCATCGAGTCGAACTCGGCGTCTACCTCTGCCTCGATGTCCTGCTTTATCTTCGGACTGACAAGGACAGATCGCTTTCGTGCGCGCTGAACAATGATTTGGTCAACGGCAAGATGGCCTTCGCCTTCTAGCATGACACGAACCGTTCGGCCCATAACATATGGTACAATGCCTAGCGCGTTGGGCTGACCGCCTTCATTACCAAGCTTCTTCTGCGCTTGATTTACCTGACTGAAAAGAGAGACATCCTCGTTGTCACCCGTGATTAACATACTAAGCTCCTCGTCCTCGTTCGCTGGAGTGTTGGTTCGTTTCTTCACTTCATCCGCCACCGCCTTGTGGATTTCTGAGAAGTCCACAGTAATTGCACCATCACGATCAATGCGGACACCAGGATAAACGGTGACGGGAGAGACGAGCACCGGCATTGCTGCTCTTGCTGTTGCACGGATTTGACCAATTGTTAGGTAAGCACTCGTTACTGTCGCTGTTGGGCTCTGTGGCAACTTGGGTGCGATTGGGAAGTCATCAAGCAGGGATTTTGATGTCAGCACACGATCATCGAGGTCATCATCGGGTAGCGGCAGAGGATAAGACCCGAGAATGTCCTGGGTACTACCCTCAACTTTATCTGCAGCGAATTCGGCACCAGATAAACATGAGTCTGATTCCATACCATCTTCGGAGAAAGAATCGGAGTCATCGTCGTCATCGTCACTGTCACACCAAGGCGCTGACGAGGCCTTCGAAGATGACGCGTTGCTCTTTGACTTCGCACGGGGTAGTCGCCCCACTGTGAGTAGCCGGTCGAACTCTGCAGGCGACAAGACGTCCAGTTCTGGCAATGGAACCCTGATCGCAAACTCCGATAATTCGCGGGCACGGTTTAGGGTAGATGCGGTGATCTTTGGCGCACCATCTGATGGCTCGCCATCGAACTGGTGGCAGGAAAGAATTTGGTGCGTAACCATGATCCAAATAGCCTTGGGTTTGGCGGCACTACACATCGAGTCCTCCTGCGGCACCAAGTCGTTCTTGGTATCTGTTGCCTCTGGTGCGACACTCAATTCGATGCTAGATGGAACTTTGACCTCTTGCTCAACGATATCAGGTGCTCCGGTGGCTGCATCTGCATGCACCGCGACAGACTCGACACGCTCGTTGATGATGGTTGTTGCCTCTTCTAGTGTCGCAGCCATGTACTCAAGATCTGTAGTTGTAGTATCACCCTTGAGCCGATCAGCGACTCGCTGCTTGGCTATCTCCAGTGCACCAGTTGTCATGAACAAAAGGGCAGAACTCATTCGGCCATCAGTCAACTCCCAGATACCCATGACTTCCTTCATCTTTTGAACCGCTTTGAGGAAACGGGAGACGGCTCCGCGATCATACTTGTCTATACACATACAATGAATTCTTGCGCATCCCATGCCCCAGGCACCTTCACCTGACCATGAAGACATGGGAATACCATCCGCAGCAGGTTGGAGATAGTTTGGCGTTAGTGAATCAGCTGTCCTTGCCCAGACTCGGTTGCCGTTAAAAGGAAGTTCTCGGACACCTGGAAGAGTAATCCGGAAGGTGTTGTAGTGGGCATCCGAAGATGACCAAGAGGTCATGTTAGAGTCAACCTCATGCAAGAGAGTTTGTGTGATCGACAGAGCCGAAGTATTAGGGTTAATATCCAACGGCAGCATGCTGGCTGAAACTTGTGATTGGCTGGAGGCTTCTGAACCATCGAAGTGTCCCGCATCAATGGCACGATGTGCCAGGTTACGAGCCAGGTCACGAATCGGGCCAAGGCGCATCTCTCTTGCCGTCGCAGTCTCAGGAACATGAGTAGTAATGAGACAGCCCGTGCTCCAGTGTCGTACGAGGAACGATGAAGCTTCGTCGATGATAAACACGAAGGGCTCCAAGTTGGGCGGGTACTGGCACGTGATCGGATCTGTGGCGATTACTAGGGGCGGACTCGACACTCCACTCGAATACGACCAGAGAGCCTCAGTCGTTGTGAACTCATAGGGATCGGTGTCATCATGACCTGGACCAAACCTGGGAGCAACATCTTGATGCACGTAATAGTTCGCTCTTTCTGACGCCTGGCGTGCTCGCGCGTTGCGGTGGTCCGCAGAGTAGGGCTCAACAACCGGAGCACGGCATATAACCGCCATGTCATTTTCTCGTACTGTTAGATAACGGCCCGTAAGCAAATTGCGAATCGCCCAATGGCGACTAGAGTGACGGGGCTCGAGGCTATCGTACTGTTCGTGGTAGTTATAGCAACGGACAAACGTCCAGAAGGCTGCAAGCGTCACCGGGGGCCGTGGCAGAGCGATTACCAGGTCGGTACCGCTTTGCGCATCAGGAGAGCCTGGCGGTGCAGGTTGGGCAACCAAAAATCCTTGTGAAGTATACAGTGTAGTGACAAAGGCTGAGTGATGCCGCGAGCTGAACAAGTAGGCTTCGATAAACTGAATGAGAGGGGCCTTAGGCTCTGGTACAGACTCTTGTACTGGGGTATCTTCAGCCGAGGTGGAGGACTCTGTCTCTTCAGCCTCTGCAGCTTCATCAGACGAATCTGAGTTTGCCCAACTGCCGTTGTAACTGTCACCGTCACTGTCAGCACCCGGCTCGGTTCGATCTTCGTGCGGTAGTGGCTCGAGCGCTTCCAAACTGCTTTCGCCTGCAAGGAGCAAGTCCAGCCATGAACGAGGAACTGACGTTTGGACTGTAAGTGAGGACGGCGAGATTGTTTCTCGAGGTTGAGTCGCATCCCTGGGGATAAACATTGGCCTACGGAGGCGAACTTGCAACTTATCGATGCGGGTAGTCGCTCCTAGATCGACATCGATGAATGGATCCTGTTGATATCCCGTTACAGCACCATATAGCGGGTTGTGAACGCCCAAACCATCCACGACCGCTGCACCTTGAGTGAGAAGATACGGTGGAATACTGCGCGCGATAACTTCAGCTTCCGGAGCGAAGATGTCTGCGAGCCTCTCTTGGGAAAGAGGCTGCCCAAGCACTGCTGCCTGCGGTTCGTAGGCACTTACATTTGGATTATATCCCGTCGGCGTTAGCTCAAGCGGATAAGGGATGCGCGAGCTCGTAAGTACATGGCACCCAATCGCAACGTTGCGATATGATTCTGTGTTGCCAGTCGCTCGCCCCTGAAGCAGTGATGAGTAGTGCCGTACCAAGAATGGCCGCGCCGGCAAAAGCGACAGCTTGGCCTGCCAAGCTGCGAGCACACGTCGGGCAAGGTGAGGAGGTAGGGGCAGATTGGTTGAACCATTGACATGGTCGCGCATCAAGGCCTTGACAGTAAGAACTCGATTCAAGTACTGACGAAGTTCGTCTCTGGGCAAATTGGAGAGAGCGTTGGAGCTTGTATCAATTGGGGGGCTTGCGAGAAGATTGTTCATTACATCGTCAAGTAGTCCACTCTGAATGTAGGTGACACGGTCGGCCAACGCTGCACCCACAGAATTAAGTGCACTGTGGTAGCGACGGCGGAAATCAGAACTGGGGTCAAGACCGGCGACGCCTTGCATAAACTGAAGTGCATTAACCGCAAGCACGACTTGTAAGTCAGGTGCCAACGCGTTTCCGTCAACTTCCTCGAACGAATAAGCAGCCCACGCCTTGCTGCCTGATGGGTATGACGCATATGAGGAGAATACTGATGGAGCAGATGTAAACTGCGAGAACAGGTTGGTAAAGGCCAGGGATGAATAAGGCTGCTCTGCTACTGCTCTTGGGTACGCTTGGGTCGTGGAGTTCTCGGTAGTGCTCTCCGCTATGTCAGGCTTCCTAGTGCATGTGATTTCCATATCGATACCGACTTCAAGAAGTGCATCCGCAAATGCTGGATGCGTGAATGTGTAAGATCCATCGTCTTTGAGTGTAGGAAGCCGAGGTGCAGTATTTGCCAATCGCGGATTGAATGCAGCGTTTGCTGTGTTCAGCTTCGTACGCCGCATAGACTTGATGACGAGTTCGGGAGGGCATAGGTCGTTTAGTGACGTGTCCGCATTTCGAGATGCGTCATCATCATCGTCGCTCTTGTCATTAAATTCGCTTGATTTCTGAGCGAGACCGTCAGAGTCCACTTGTTCACTGGGTGGAGCGCATGATTCATCCAATGCACATTGGTCCTGATCCTTAGGGATAGATTCAATGTTAGGGGAAACAAAAGATACTGACGAGATATCAACGCACTTCCACTGAGACGGGATCTGTGAATAAAGCAAGTCACCTTCTTCAAGGGCAGCATCTGCTCCAACCATATGACCTAGGAGTATGATATCCATCGCAACGCGTTCACGAAGTCCGAACATTCCTGCCTCAAGCGGCTTATTCCGGCCGGCGTTGTGGTTCACATTCATCACACCGTGACGCATACCTGCCCACATCGCGCGCAAAGCAGATTTGTGCAAAAGCCATAGTCTCTGTCTGGTTGCAATCGCGTACACAAGACGTTTTAAGCCAAGGAGATATGCGGCTTCTGAGCTAGTAAGCACCTTAGGCTTGGATTCAAATCGGCCAAACTTCGGTACCTCTGATGCTCGGTCGAGAAGAGCCTGTAAATGGATATCTTCGATCATGTCCGCGAAGAGCTGAGGCGCCAGTACTCGTGTAAACAAGAACATGCACTCATCGGCAGAAAGGCATGCGGCGACGTCCAGCAGGACCGAAACGACAAATGCTCGTACCGCGTACGGGTCGGTGTTGGCAGGCAGAAGTTCCTTGAAGTGGTTCACTTTCGTTCGCGGGTCAAGTTCGCTGCCGGCAACTGTTGTCGAAGTCATAGATTGTGATGTGATGCCTGTTCGAGACTCTTGCGTTCCTGCCCTTGTCTCAGCAGTACGATCGACGGTGCCAAATCTTCGCTCTTCCGGAGGTACGAGGTAGCAGTTGTTCGATGGTACGGCAATGCTCTTTCCGCAGGCAACGCGCGCAAGGCCATATTGTGATGCAGAGCGAAGCAGGCTGTGCGTGATCAAACGCACCGAATAGAGGCCTTCTTGTGGCGATCCAGTTACATTCATGCTCCATGTGTGCGATGGAGTCAGAGTCGGGTACGCATCGCAAGGAGCATAGGGTACACGCTCCACAATCTGAGCCCCAATGAAACAACGTCCAGCAGTATAATAGTCGTCGTCCTCATCGGGTCCAAAGTCGCGATAAGTGTCGTACTCGTCAACATCTATCGGCATTGACTGTGTGAGGTCACCTCTGCAGTACGTTACCCGACTGGAGGATTGTAGGTTCGCACGAGTGGCGTTATATTTGCGTCGCTGCACCGGGAAGGCGGGATCGTTACAGATCGGCGAGTAGTCCAAAGGAAGCAACAACCGTGGTGCATCAGCATCGCTGCGCCAGAAGGTTGCGGGCTGCAAATCATGCTGGGTAGGGGTGGACGATCTGGAAAACTGGAACATCCCTGGTTCCGATTCCGAATCGGAGCCTCGCGAAGTTTCTCCATCCCTATCTCTATCCCTTTCTCTCTGTTCATCGTCCCAAAGTCCCCATCGAGATCTAGATGCGGATCTAGAGATCGCGGGAGAACTATCTGGAGAAACAGATCGAGGTCTACACCTAGACCTGGTCCTAGACCTGGACCTAGACCTGGACCTAGACCTAGCCCTAGACCAAAACGAGGACCTAGAATGAGGAGCTTCGCTGAATTGGTCACAAGTTTGTCTTAGGACAGGGATCAAGTCCGAATTGTTGTCGCTTTCCTCTTCTAGAGGTACGTCCGACTCCTCGTTGGAGTGCGACATATCTGCCGCATCACGATCGGGGGTCATGCCGTCGAACGACGTATTCGTAGAATGCCGATCGTCATCCTCGTCTTCCTCCCGCTGGCGAATATTTTGAGTCCCAAGCGCTGGACTTTCGCTATGGTCTTCCTCTTCATCGTCAGCTTCGGACTCAAGTCCCTTCAGGCCGGGTGCGGCTGATGCACACATGTCATTCGCATCCGAATCCTCCACTTGGCCATCCCCGTTTTCAGGCATTGTGCTCGACTTTCGGATCAGTTGCTGCTCACCCATGACGCGCCAAACCTTCGACTCGACTAAGAGGGTTAATTTCAGTGCCTTTAGTGTGGTACCCATGTCGGCAGACACGTCAAGTTGGTGAATATGAGACTCAGGGTTCTTGGCTCGGGCGCTTACGAAGAGCTTACGAAGTTCTTGCACAATCTTTCGCGCAGTTGATGCGATGAGTCCCTTATCTCCACTTACGAGAACGGATTCTGGGACAGCTTCAGCGGCAGATGAATCGTCAATGATTTGAGCGTCTTCCACAGGGATTGATATAGCCTCAACTTGCGGTCTAGATTGTGCATCTGCAGTGGAGTCTACAGAAACCGATGGGAGGTTTTCAATTTCCTTGCTTTCTGTGTTCTCTTGGCTGAGTTTGGTGGTAACCGACTGCTCAATTTGCTCTAGAGTAGACCGCTGGAGATCCGCTATATTGCTGAGAGGGATCGCCTTGAAGACATGGCCAAGGCAGCGCCGTCCTAGTTCAATGATCACATTGCGATGAGCAATGGTCAATGATGCAAGTACAGACCGGACAAACACACCGAGTCGTCTTTGAGCGTCCATCGCCTCGTTTGCACGTTTGATATATGCGGAGTATGAGTCTGCCTCTACCACACTAAGCTTGAATGGGGGTTCGAGTCCTCGCTTGAGAAGATTTGTTTCGTATTCATGTGTCATGGCGGTTGGTCTAAGCCTGCGGATATGGTAAACGTAGGGTGGGTCGTCTGGTCGCGGAGTGGTTGGAGATTCAGACAATGAGACTGTCGGGACGGTCCACAGCCGCAAACCTCGCTCAGGAACGCTCATTTCGTAGACAGGACCAGGGCTGTGCATCAAGCCCCACGCGTAAGCTGGGATCTGGATGGGGGCGGTGCGCTGGGATGCGTTGGTAGTCTTTGGCGCGTCAGCCTTGGGCGCCACTTCGCCGACGGATGTCCGAGTGGTCTGTTTTACTTTCTGAACAAACGCATGGACTTCGGAGAACAGGAGCGGTCGGTCCATTGCGGCTTGCCTCTGCAATAGAGAATTTGCACGTCCATCCATTAATGCCGTGAAGGCTGTGGTCAGAATGTCTGTGAGTACTGGTGATGCAATCGGAGAAGATGGCTTCTCTGGTAGCGAGCATTCTGCTATCAGTAATGCCATCTTGCACAGCTCAAGCGACCATTCAGGTGCAAGCTGGACTGGCTTCACATATCTAAGCTCTGCGATCTGTGAACCGCAAGCGTCTTCCACAGTGCCATCTGCAGAGGTTGACGTTTGGACATCACCCTGATCAGTGTCAACAGCTGGCTCAGAAGCTCGAGTCTGAACCAGTTCCATTTCAGTGGAGCCACTCTCCCTTGATGCCTCCGCATCTGAGGCTTCTGCATGAATTGGCGACTGATTTGCCAGGGAAGGTCTTGCCAACTTCTGGTACATAGTCCAGCGGCATTTCACGCCGACCATACCCAGTACATTAGCAGTAAACTCAAGATCCTTCTGCTGCATGGGTTCAACCTTGAAATACATCACATCCATGGGCGCGTAAATTCGTGTAAAGTTTGTAGCAATCGCTAGGCTGGGATCGATTGAACCTTGAGCGTAGGATTTGATGAATTGCTCATCGCCTGGTTGTAGGAGCCTGGGCAGAGGAATAGGGTTGCCGTTCGACAATGAGTAGTGGAGTGTTTCCAAATCGCTAGCATCGACATGCAGAGATCGATATGCATTATCAAATGGTTCGGTTCTTTCATGTCTGTTCCTTGTATCTCGGCGCTGGAAAGAATTATAAATCGGAAGGAAGTTTTCGTTATCATTCATCTCCACGTCGAGGTCTTGTGATGTTGACCCAAACTCAGCACTTACAGGAGGATAGAGTGCTCGGACAGGTGTGCCGATGTCACGCATTAGAGCGTACGTGAATGGGGATGTTGCGATGAATGTTTCGAAGGCCTCATTCTCGAGGTTAACCAGCGATTTCTTCAAGAAGAGGTAGAGCGGATGAGTCTCCTGATCATATGCATTTAATGCTGCTTGACCAGCAGCTACTCGATCAGTGCCGACATCCGAATCAAACACAAGTTTCTGTTCGACGAATACAAGGATGCGAGTGCGGCGGGCTGGCTGGATTCCGTTGGACTCCTGCGACGATGAATCGAGAGCGCTTGCTGAGACAATTTCGATGCGAACATGAACTTGCGTTAAATAGTCAGTATCAGTACTCTTAGTCATGTTGCGCAAAAGGGCCGTCGTGAGATCTGGAGAGTTGATGTAGTACCGCCAGATATTGCGTTCGGATTCCATCACTCGAAGGACTAACATACCGTCGGCTCGATAGGAGAGCTGCACCTTGAACTGAGTGCCGCCGTACTTGTTGCACAGGCGTGCATACGCACTTCCTACTTCATCGCTCTGGGACACGATGATGTGCTTGTTTCGAGTTTCCTCCATGAATGATCGTGCTGCTTCTCTCTTTTGATCATCACTCATACCGTCGAAGAATGGGAAGTCCAGGCTCTCCAAAGGTTGAAGCTTGTCATGCCCGGCAGGGATATCACTGGGTGAGCAATGCTCGCCACCCAATTCGAACAAGGTTTGTTCTACAAGATTCTGGAGGTAGCTCAAACTCTTGATGCTCGGTCGGATGTAACCTTCCATAGCAAGGCCGGCATGGAACCTGACTTGAGCATTCGCCGCAGGCACTGGGACGTTCAACTTCACATAAGGTAACTCAGGTCCGGAACAAGTACTGGACCCTCCGACGAGTTTGATTGGGAGGGACTCTGCCCACGATCCAAGTAACGCCTCTTGCTCGGAGTGAGAATCAGAGTCAGAGTCAGAGTCAGAGTTAGAATCAGAATCAGAATCAGAGCTTGAGTCGGAGTCGGAATCGGAGTCGGAATCAGATCTTGAACCGTTAGACACGGAGGGTGAACTTGAGCTGGAGTCAGTGTCTGAGTTTGAGTCGCGAGACGGACCGCGAGCAATGAGCTCATCATCGTCAGAGAGAACCTCATCAGACGAATTGTCTTTACCCTCCTCTGCACGTCCATTCTCAACGTTGCGAGCCGTCGTATCCATGTCTTGTTCGTTTTCACATGCAGAACGAGTAGTGCTGTCTTCATCTGCGTCGTCGCCGGATATGGTGCCCTCGCCGGGAGTAGGTAGCACTGCCTCAGATACAAGAGACTGTTCTGTGATCACCTTCTCGCCTTCTTTTGTCAGGGAGTGGGCCTCAACGTACGCTCTAGCAAATCGACCAAATTCGGGTGCTTCGCGGAAGAGTACTGAAAGTGGGTCGTACTCGTCTTGCGACTCAAAGTTGGCGAAGAGATGCACCAGCCGCGACGCTGCCTCATCCGACTGACCAACATCGAGCAATCTTCCGGGATCATGAGTAGCAATATCTCTTAATGGCCACTGGAGCAGGCGGCGCTTCACACACTCGGACTCCTGGCTGCTCAGGCCTGGCTCAGTACGTCCCGTTAAAAGCGCGCCTGTGACACCCTTGTAATTAGATCCTGCGCGAATCAGAAACTCAGCGACTTCACACAATACTTCAAGGTCTGGGAGACTGTTTGCACGGAGGGTTGCTGTAAGCGGAACTTGTAGATCATGCATGGGCACGCTATAGGGGAGGGCAAACATTGGGGCTTGCACCTGCTCGCGGAACAAACGGGTTAGCATAGCAACATTGGCCGGTGACTTTGCAAACCGTTCCGCTAACACCGGGCGCTCCAGCATCCTCTCGAGCAATCGGAAGGCGGCTCGGAGTAGAGCTGCCTGTGTTGCACGACGAACTGGATTTACGCGTTGGGCAATTTCATGCGCGCGCGCCAGAACTACGGAGCGATCAGAGGATGCCGCGTCGTATTTCTCTGCAAAGCGGGCCATAGCGTTCAATCCAGCGGATAGATCATTGATTTCATCCAAATGCACTCGTATGTAGCCCGACAGAATTTCCATGATTTCATCAGGCTTACGAAGAAGATGAAGTGGGAGCAACAGATCTTTCATATGTTGCTGGATCTCCTTCTGTGGCAAGGTGCGTTGCCCCATATAGAACTGTGAGGCATCGATACAAACGATATCTCCCAGTTGGGCGCCAAAGAGTGGCTTAGGCGCGATGTTCTGTAACTTGGGTGAAGTGGACAAAGCCTGGACTTGGACCTCCAAACGAACTGCAGGTTGGAAAGCTTCCAACATCGAGTATTCGACAAGACCTAGACGCTGAATGTCATCAACAAGGACATGTACACTCCTTCGAGCGGTAGATGCATTAATTGATGGAGCATGCAACACGCGAGGCACATAAGCAGGACGCACACATCTCGTGACAATGCCCTTTCCAGCGGCTGGGACCGAGTCTTTACGTCCATAGGCGGTTCGATCATTGTTTAACATCTCCCGGGCGGCGGATTCAATCGCAGCTGTCGGCACACCATCCTGCCCGTCTGGTCGGACCTGTGGTCCGAATAACTTGCATTCTGGATTGTACTTGTTGGACTCTTCGAGCCCGTTGCCCACAGAATCGGCAGTTGCGCCGGGTACGGCCATGCTAGCAATCAATACCTTTTGGCCAATTGCGTATAAACCAGGACCCAAGCCTGCGGTTGTTGCACCCGCCAAATTCATGCCAGCACCTAGAATGCACAACGCACCTGCTGTTGTGGCCCGGCGAATCGCGAGTAACTTCTCTGCAGATTTTGATCTCTCTGCAGGCATTACACGTCTTGAAGCGAAAGCAATGTAGGCGAGCGCACATTCACGTTGGTCTGGCGTAAGCTGTAGAGTATAGCGGAACCACGTTGCCGATACTGAGGCTGGCGTTGCGATCTTGAGTGTGTCCGAACTCGGCTTCCAGGTACTTCTCGTATCTGTTGATGGGAGATGGATTAGCTCTCCGCAGTGATTCATCAAGAAGAACCATGACGAGTTATTTGTGACGTCGTGGAAATAACCGTACCCTTGCTCGACGTCATTACGGCTAGACATATACATGGAATTCTGATCATATGCCGCGACCGCTGGGGTGATCGGGATTGGCATTAGCCTAGTCAGCACATTGGAATGACTTCCACGATATGGCATCGTAATCACAGTGGGAGGTCTAAGTGGTGAAGCCTGCACTTGAGAGCCCTGAGGAAGGGCATCTAGTGGTACTGACTTACCACAAACTAGCTCTTCAAGCTCGATCTCATCACTGCTCTTGGGAGCAATGTTCTCATTGCTCGAGGAGTCATTATCACTCTCGGGAGGCACACCCCACCCTTGTTTATCCAGCAAGGCACGAACCAACACCTCAGAAACACATTGACGCCACTCTGTTCGAGGTTTGTTCGATAGAACACTATACACTGTTGTACCACTGGTCGTGTCATGGCCGAGTAGAGCATGAATCAATTCAACTAGTGCTTGCGCGAATGCCGCGTTAGCGGCTTCGCAGCGTTGCGCCTCCAAAAGACCACACCGCACGGAGTCTGGGCGGTACAATGGAACGAAGTTTGCGAAGGCAGGCATTGATGGATTCGCCTTCTTGGGGGTTTCCGAGCTACTCATGAGGTCAAGAAGTGCGCCGGGAAGACCAGCCTCACCGATCGCAATGAACATTGTGTCCAGGAGATGCTGAGCTCGGACTACGGGCTTGACGATAGAGATAGCTGCAAGCTCATCGAAGGGGTTTGCAGGCTCATGGTAGGCAAGCGGTGTATAGCTCATCACAGGGATCATGCTTCCATGCTCTTCCTGACCGTGTTCTGGTACGAAGTACGGTGGGACGCTCGCTTTGACTAATCCAGGGTCTAATGCAGGCAGTAGTATGGTCAATAGTCGTACTGCTAGAGCATGCACAACCGTTGGAGTGGAATCTCCAGCATCAGGGGAGCGGATGAATTCTCCTTTACTGGAAAGGACCCGCTTGCATCCTGATAGGACCAGAGTAACAAGGAATGATACGAAGGCTGGCGTACTCAGCTGCTTAAGAAGCTCTCTTGACAAAACGATATCCACATCAACATTGTCTTGGAACCTTGCGGCCTGCGCCACCCATCGACGCGCCTCATTTTCCTCCTGCCTAACGCGGGACGCTGCATTCGGCGACTGACCCACATCGAGAAGACCTTCTGAGTCGCCTACAGAACATGTGAGCGAAGCGAGGCGGCACAACACAAAGAGGTAGCGGGCGAGCTCAACTTGAGATTCTCCTGAGGCGCGGAGTGGTTGGTCAGTGAGCGCACTGCCATTCTGGAAGAGGGCTGTTAACGCGTCCCTGGTAGGGCTTGGTGCCGCACTAAGAAGGTTGTTCAAGGGGGTTGAATTGCCAAAGAACCCACAGTCGTGAATCCGGAAGACATCAAGAGCATTCGGTACTTCACTAATCTGCAATGCCGAAAGACGTGCTAGCCAAATTTGGCTGAGCACAAGGTCATTCAAGGGTGATGCGGGGAAGAACACAGACTCAGGCGAGAACTTCGTGGACGCTGGATGCGCAGCTGGGTGAGCTTCGAGGAGGGGCAGGTTTGTACCGACTGCAGCATCGAGTGCCGATGCTCCGGCTGTACGGACGTGAGGCGAAGCTGCATACGAAATTGTGGTGTAGTGGGACGCTGGCCGCGGGATCCCGCCGCATCCTGGGATAACCAGCATTTGCTGGTTGAAGCTCATGCCAGCTGGGGGTGATGCATCGAAGTTTGCCCTAAGTTTGAAGCCGGGTCGCAGAATAACTACAGGGTAAATCGGGTCAGTGTAGTAGGAATACCAACGGTTTTGTGGTGCAATCGGGTTACCGTTGATAACAGGGACGACACAGCCATCGCAAAGCAATACACCAATTACGTCTCCAACCCTAAGAACATGGCTGGGCATGGGCCTGTCACTCGTGTCCGTTCCTGGAGGATATTCTGACCGAATTTCACCACCCGGACAGAACGATGCAAATGTGCGCGTGGCTCTGTCATTTTCCAATGAAGGGTAGAGCGTTTCTGTCTTGACCTCGGTCATCGTTTCCATGGTGGCGTAACCGAACGAAACGACACCATCTCCTTGACCCACATCTAGTACTGTCACTTCAAAGTATGATGAAATTTTGTTCACCGGCAGCGCACCGACAGCAAAACGCTTTACATAGGAGGTGTGCGAGGTCGCTGGAGCAGCTGCAACTTCAAGTCCATCTTCAGAAATCGTTACACACTTGCTGGGGGCACGCTTAAAGCATTGATATCCAGATAGTTCGGGGTCACGCAAAGGCTTTACGCGGACTCGATCAGGGATACTGATCAAGCGAATTGCAGACGATGTGAATGAATCAGCCGACTCGCGCTCGAAATCGACGCCTTCGGTATTGTCGGGTAGCATGGGCTGGCCTTGATCTGCCGGCACCACAGGCGAGCTTGATTTGAGAAGGGCTGAAATTGTGGGCACTGTTTCTGTGTAAACAAGGGATGCGCTATCTTGGCTCAGTTGGCTTAGGCTCGCGCCAACCGGGTCCGACGTAGACGACTCAGCCTCTTCGCTTGTACCCTCCCATTTCTGCAGTAAACTGTGATAAGGTGCCAGGCTGTCGACAGTGCGCCCATATGCAATTGGATCGTGCTCTGCCGCGAGTACTACAGAGGCTTCTTTGGCATCCAAAGGGATTCCAAGACCCGACACATATACATTCCAACCGAGAAGTACCAACGGTGGCTCCGAAGATGAGTCGTCCATAACAACTGATGCTGCAACATAGCGAACATACGGTGCGATGCCACCTAGGGCATTTCGCGCAGCAAAGACGCTATCGGTCATTGCGGCTTTCGCCAAATAGCCTGCATCTTTCAACAGGTTTGATCCCTTTGCAACTGTGCAGGCAGTTTTCAACAGTGTCGTCGATATGGGTCGGGCCATGAATTGAGATACAGGTCCTAGTGACCATTCACACAAATCTCGAGGCGCCTTGGCCGTGGCGTTAGCGGTTAGCTCCTCTACAGCAATGTCGACATATGCCGGGACAACACGAGCACTTGTATCAGTTGCGGCGGGGGAAAGCGCTGTGGCAGGGAGTGTCACGACAGACGGAGAGTACTTGGTGCCTGATACTGATCCATTGAGAACAACGGCCAGAGGTGGAAGAGAGGTAGCCCACCGTGCATCAGGGTGAATTTCACTCTGGGGAGCAGTCAGCACGGATGCGTGGGCTCGCGATAACTTCGTGGCATATACTGGCGCAATTGCCACATGACTGGCAGGATAAAGTGCACCCAAGTCAATTAACACGGATGCGGTCTGACCTTTCGTGCGCTGTAATATCGTTGGAGTCTGGAGTACAAGCGTAGGCGGTTGTACAGCGGCACAAAGATCAGAAAATGTAATCGTGGTTCGCTCTCCGGTAGTGACCTCCGAGACCAGTGTGCAAGTCGGCAATCGCCTAAATGAGCTGTAGACTGTGGCAAGAGGTTGTTGATTCTCGCCAACTTGGTCAGTTGGCGTCGTTAGTGCAAGAGGCGCAGAGGCATGCAGATACTGAGCACGTGCGAGTTGGGTTGTCGTGTACATGTTTCGCGCATAACCATAGTCTAGGAAGGGAAGAGTCGGCTCGATAGTACGTGGAATATGAACAGCAGTAGCACGAACTTGAACACGAGTTGGACTACGACGACTTGTCATAATGACAAACTTACTACCGGCTGTCAATTGCACAGCCGAAGTAGGTGCGGCACGCGTGCGGAGTCCAGTGCTGTTCTTACCGACTCGCTCATCACGGACGGGAATGTAGGATGCCTTCGAGTAGTGCATATCCTCGGAGACTAAGTGGGTCACACCGTCGAGCGTTACATAGTGTCGCAGGGTCGCTGCACAGAACCCAACGCCGATTCGATGCCATGCGCCTGGAAGCAAGACTTGGCGCACATTTGTGCCATCACGACGTAGCGGGGTGAGCCCCAGGGCTAAAGAGCTGAGTTGACTTCCCGAACCGAGGGTAACGAGGGGGATGGCACAGACAGGCAATTCCACATTTCCGTCCAGTTCAATAGAGTCGGAAATGGGACCTGGAACAAGCCAAATGAGACCAGTTTCCTCGCGAACTTCGAGGAGATTCAGAATACGCAAGTCAACCTCGAAATGCCAGCTTGCAGCCTGAACGGGGACCTTAACGCACAGGGACGCACCTTGCGCGAGATCAACCGCGGTGCGAGGCGATGACTCAACCGGACTGGGCAAGCTTGGCATACGTGGCCCAAGTGCGCGCAGAACCTTCGTTCCAATAGATGGGTCATGACGGATCCTGTACTGGTGACCGAGGAAATTCTCACGCTCCTCATCGGTCAGCGTACCTTTCAGCTTCTCAAGTTCGGCTTCAATGTCGAGGATTTCGTTTGCTGTTGTCAATCCAGCGGCATGAGCAGCTTTCTGGAGCATATCGGGTTCACGCAACGGGTGGACGTCTGTTGACCAGTTTGCGTTAGGATGGAAGTTCAACGCGGCGTAGTCAGACGAATCTGCGCAGAACGTCTCTAAGGGGTTCCGAGCAGCAGAGGGCGGGGGTAGGTTAAGGACATCATCAATTATCTGATAAGGAATGTCGTCTGGAACTTCGAGCAGTGGAAGCCGGTCAGTAGCAGCACCGTCTGGAGTATAATGGTCTGACTTGACATTGCGGTAGTGTGTACCGGTCCTGTACACGAAGTCTGCTGATAATTCAGGTTTTACCATGTAAGCCTGCAGACGCGCAAGCAGGCGGCCTGCGTAGCCTTCTCGATCCCTGTAGATCGTCGCATATTCGTTGGGGTTGGGCAAGAAGATAGGACTCCATGGAGTGGCGAGTCTAGTGGAGAGTTGCTGTGCTCGCGACAAGAGATCAGTGTATATAGACCACCAGTTAGGTGAGCCATCAGTTATCACATCGGGGGTTTGACCTTCTAGATAAACTGGTGCGGCCAAGATTCTGGCACGCGTGATCAGTGCACAATCCACAAGGTCTTTGAGCTGAACACGGCGTGGGTACACAGCCTCAATGAACTGTGCGCTCGCACTCGCAGTCACCTCTAACTGGATATCAGATGTCATCACCCTACCCTTCCTGAAGTCTGCCATAAACACTTCTCCAGGGCGGCCTCCGGCGAAAGGAGTTCGATACGTGTGTTGCGCGTGCAAGGCACGGATAAACTGAACAGGATCAGGATTAGCAACAAAGCTGACTACATGTCGATGAGATGAAACGGTCGAACCCGTGGTGGGCAAGAGGAATCGCTGACCATGAAGGAGCAGCGAAGTCATAGACGTCGGCTCCACACAATCACTCAATATTTCGCTCGAAAGCCTGTCCATCGGCTCAAGATGTGGCATCAAGGTCCAGCAGCTTGCAGTAAATTGTGAGGTGGCGAAGATCAGCTGGCCATCGCAGAAGAACATTAGCATAGGTTTCGTACGATCGAATAACTCCCCTCGCGTTTTTGATCCAACGTTGCGGGTGTACTCAGGGTCCCAGTCCTTGTAGATCCCCGATTCCCAATCGTTGTGCGCACCATACCAGGAGAACGCTAGATCATCACGATCACAGGCTGCCTTGCCAAATTGCTCACGTGCGGCTTGAATTGCGGCTACTTCTTCATCAGTGGGTGTGCGGACCAGCAAGGCTAAGTGGGCTTCGTGATAAACCGATTGGTACAAGAGTGTCGTAGTCGTGGTTCGTTCGTAAGACTCACCTTGAGAACTACGACTCTTGGACACCTGCCGTGTGTCTTGAGGGGTAGTCTTCTCGAGGGGGCTGGAGAATCGCGTAAACCGACCCTCATCCAGCTGAATTGGATCATCCTCAACCTCTGAGTGGAACAAAGGAACATATGTGGATCCAATCAGCCGTTCACCTTCATAAAATCTGAAGACGGGGTAGTTACCGCTCGTGTTCACAGTGACACGGCCACGTGGTGTTGATACAGGTCGAATGCCTGCTTCGGCAATCACAGCCTGCTTAGCTGGCACCCTATCGTCCAGTATGTGGTTTCGGTTGAATCCAGAGTCTTCGCCCGTAGTACGATCGGCTCGAAGAATACGACTCTTGAAATTATCCAACTGAGGTGCCGCAAGGTGCTGCTGCCACGTATGCGGTCCGTCGAGACTGATTAAGTCAACCTCGCTTTGCTGGCTAAAAGGAGATTCTGTGTTCACTCCACGGATGTCAGCACTGAGTGCGATCGCAAAGCCTGTGACAGGGAAGCTTACGTACTCCATAGTCGAGCGCGCAAATGTACGGAAATGATCCTCAAAATGTGACATGACAGCAGTGGGTGCAACAGGCTTAGGACATGGGACACGCAACAGAAGCATCGTGTCAGGACCAGTTGCTAAGGCGGAAGATCGATTCTGTGACAGTGTTGCACCACCAAGGACATCAGTTTCTAATGGAATGGCATTTGAACCAGGCTCCCGGAAGGCACCTAGATTTGTTGATATTGCTGCTGGCTCCGTGTATGGAGCTGCAACTGCACCCACAAATTGTGGCGATGCCAATGGGGCGAAATCTGATTGCTGGAAAGCGGTGGCGTTGGATTCTCGTTGAGTTCCGAACGTTGTAGAGTGCGTTGACACAACTGCGACGTACGGCGATGTAGTTGCAACGTCTGTAGCTAATGATGTGTCGACAGCAAAGACAGCTGCATTTGTACTCATTAGTGACTGCCGGCCGCATCCACAGTACTGGCAATCAAAGTAGACGACACTCTGCGCTGCTTCACAGACCTGACACTTCCAAGTTGACTTTGAAACTAGATCTAACATCTGCCGCCGCTCGAATGTCCTCGCAGCAGCGTACGTCTTAACTGCGAGCTCACCACGTAAATTACGTCCATGAAGACGGATGATTTCCACATCTTTCGAAGCTTGGCTTGCCAGATAAGAGTCTCGTGTAAGTGCAACGAGAGTACCCAAGATGCGATATCGGTGCAGGGCATGCGGGCCAGCCTCACTTGCTGAGACGGTCGCATTGGAGACTTCGAAATCGGCGCCCGTCACAATCCTATTCCGCTCAAGACCAGTGGTGTTGGTAGGGCTGGGCTCACTAACACTCCTAAGAGCTGCAGGAGGAAAACCTGACAATCTCCGAATAAGCGCAAGCAACTTGCGATTTAGCGGGTTCGTCGCAGATGGCATAGCTTCTGTGAAAAGACTATTTCGCAGCGAGTTTACAATTGGTGCTCCCGTAATATCTACGAACTGGAGCGCATCACCAGACACGTATCCGGCCTGAATGTTACGGTCAGCCACGAACGCAGAATATGCCAACAATCTAAAAGCCTGCCAAGCGAGCGTGCCCATATAGACTGGGCACGCCACAGAATACTCGGCAAGCAACGTTGCAGCATCACGAGAGTCGCCATCTCGCCGGACGTGAGGCTGTAACGTGTAGGCTGCAGCCTCAACAAGTGCTGATGGAGCACACTCAGCGTGTGTGGCAATGAATCGTCGTACTGCTTCACTTTTGCGCGCAGAATCATGCCCCAATTGGACTTGGCGCTGATCCTGGATATATTCCACCAACGAGTCAAGCACATCTGTTTCTGGCGTGACTGCCGGGAGTGCACGTGGGACTGCAGTTGCGAGCACGATTGCAAGTCCTACTGGTTCAGACTGAAGCCCCAAACCAGCGGCTTTTAAGCGCTTTCTAAGTGCTAGCACAGTCTGGGGAATTGCAAAATAGGTATGCATAACCTTAGCAGCCATGGAAGGACCGGCAAGCGCGATCAACTCCGTAGGGTGAGATGGTGGTTGGGTTTCTGGCAAGGAAAGTAGACCTGATGGGGAGGCCGTATTCGGGCCAACGGACCCTCCTGCTGGAACTTGGACAAACATGGGCATTAGGCTATGCAATACGGTGGTGAGCATTTGAAGTTTGATGGCGTGAGCTGCGTACTGAGAGAGAGCTGAATCTGGTTGGGCATTCGTAAATGAACTGGACTCAATTGACTGAGCAATTGTACTGACCACTTCATGCAATGTTTGAAGGGTCTGCAGTCTCTGTCTAGCGCGCTCGACCTGAGCGTTGATGGCATTGGCCACAACCGCAAATAAGCCGGATACTGAGGATGGAATGATCGTTTGATCGGTAAGCCTCTCAGGTACATGTCGTGCCTCGGACAGACTGTCTGCAGAGAGCGCAAACAACTCAGTTACAGCTTTCACCCGTGCAACTTCGGGCGGACTCAAGAGCTCGTCCAGTGATGTCGACAACTTTGGTGCTGCGTTTGCAAGGTTCATCAATCGCGCCACCGCACGCATGGTGCTGCGCATTGTTCGAAGCTTTGCGAGTGCACGTCTCCAGCGCTGCGATGCGGCCGAAGTTTGTCGAGTGAGCATGGGCATTGAAGGCGCAGAAACAAGTGACGGCGCACGACTCAACGCAATGCTATGCTCGTCCTCAGGTGTCGGGAGGACAAGCCGAGATTCTGGGCTGGTTGCAGATATCTCAGCGGCCATATCCAAGGAGTCAGTCCGCGAGTTATCAAATTGTGTGTCAGAGTCTGACGCTGACTGTAGCCATGCTGGCAGAATTTCACCGACTGACGTGTGAGTAGCTTGGAGGGAAATACCAGGCTTTGCCAGCTCCCGCATTCTGGCCGGAGTCCCAGGTCGGGAGTCTAGCATGAAAAGCAACATTGCTTTCTTTTGGAACTCATCTAAAACCTTGACTTCGAAATTGTCAAAGTTACTCAACTGTCCCTGCGCCTTCGCAGTGGAGAGGTCCTTGATGATAATCAGCACAGACTGCCAGAGCGTAGGTAGGAGGCGATCTAGTGTTTTCGCGCGACTTGGCGTGAGGCTGGGCATCTCAAGATCAGATGACTTGTTTTCGCTCTCTCTGGGCAACTCAAAGAAACCTGATGAACTTGTTGTTGATGGATTAGTGGCTTGTTTCATCCGCTTCTCGAGAATTAGCATCGCAGCGAACTGTTCGGCGTCATGCTCTAAGTTCAACTGCTTGATAAGTGCGGCAAATGCACAGCGAGACAGAGCTAAACCTAGTGATGCAACAGAAGCTTGCGTCCTAGGAATGCGGATGCGTTTTTCTTCGAGGAACTTATAAATGGCGCGAGCCCTCTCAGTAGCTGCACTTTCTACCTGACAGGGCGCGTTTGGTGCGTCTAGCAGTGCGCACAGGAAGGGGTGATGAGGTTCTACTATTCCACGTAGCTTCGACGAGTCTCCCTCTGCAGGGATAACCATCTGGTTGGATCCACCTTCGACAAACGCCTCTTCAAGACCAACATGGAGAACTGGTCGAACAAGATACTTGGCCGCGCGGAACTCGTCGACACTAGGTGCATTGAAGCTGTGGATCGAAGTTACAGCAGACTTTGCTAGTGCCCACGCAGATTGCACGGCCAATGGTGGCAAGTGTGCCATGCTTGGGCTCAAGCCCTCCTTCGCACCAGTCGACGATACCATATTGAGAAGATTGAGTGAGGTCACAACAAACTCCTTCAAGAGTGGCACGATTTGACCAGCAGCGCTCGGCACAAGGCGGTAGCCTTGGGTCCGCGAAAGTGTTCTCATCGAGCTCAGCATGTTCGTGCCTGCGAGTACTGTGTACATGTACGGCAGAAGGGAGTTGGAGACATTCAACATGCGTTTGCGCTCACTTCTCACAGCGTATCGCTTAGTGGCTAACGCTCCGGCGAAGTACTTCCGAATGAGTCGGAACGGTGCGAAACGACCACGTACATATGGAACAATAACTTCGTCTGCGAGTGACTCAATTAGGAATTGCCCAGCAGTACGCACCTGGTGAGGACCATAACGAAGGAATAGAGGCACAATTGGAACAACGAAAAATACAGGGGGTAATGTGAAGCCGCTTGCAGAAAGGGCTATGACTGGCTCCGATGGTTGTTCAATCTGGCTCTCAGGAATCGTATTTCCTGGGTAGCAGACACCAGGATATGTTAAGCGGGCTCCAGGCATCACGATACCTCTTGTGTCAATAAACAACCTCAGCGAATCAGGCATGGCTTCGGTCACCGGTGATTCACGGGGACAGACACGATGGATTGTCATGTCAAGTTCAGGCACCCGTTTCATACTGCCAAGAACCCAATTCGGCAGTTTGGTCGTATTAGCAAAGCCGGCAAAAACGACGCAAGGCCCGAGTTCATCTGGGATGTTAAAGGTGTGAGCTAGGGCCGAGGACTGGTCTGCCTTGTCCGTTCGCATAAGCAAAGCACCGCCATCAAACAGTGAGGGATATTCTTTCAAGAGCAAGGCGGGACTGGGCTGTGGTGGCGAGAGATAGCGATCGCCATTTGATGCCAATGCCGGACCTGGATAATCCTGCCAAATTTGAGCGTTCGGGATCACCCATGTCGGCTTGCATAGACCACGAATGCACACATCGCGCCAGGGCACTGGCAGATGAGTTGATGAAGTAGGAACTAGAGCTGCGAGCAGCTGCTCATACGACTCAAAATACGGCTGCTTGGTTGCGATTCTCCGGCCGCTCCAAGCAGGAGTAAAGTAATTGCGGCTGCGCTCAACGACCCGGTAGCGGCCTATCGAAGTGTCGTCAAGCTTCGTAATAACCTGTCTAAACAATGAAGGATCATACATTGGTTGCAGAGGGCATGGTGCAGATACAACTGTACCAGCAACAAATGCGCAGTTCATGCACACGGAGCTACGAAGAACATCTGCAATGAACATCTTCGAATGAGGGGGCTCATGGAAGCTCGTATGGCACATGACGCACTTGAAAGGCTCGGTGGTGTTCTCAACGCCTAGGTTAGCCTCCGCATAGTATGTCTCTAAACCAAGCGTATTAACCAGGGTAAACGTTTCGCTAGCAAATCGAGGGATTTGAATCCTGATGCCAGGCTCAGCGAACACTTCCTTGAGGCTTAGTGCACGAGAGAAGGGCTTGAGGCTAGCTGGCCGCACCAACCTAGAAACAATCTCTGAATGCTCTGCAGTATACACACTAATTGGGGCTTGGTTTGCATGACCACTTATCACCGAGTTCGCTTGCGTATTGTGGCCTAGTAGCTGTCGAAGTGACTTCAGGGTCGAGGGACTCCAGGGAAGCAGCGCGGTAGCTGCAATAGCGAGCGTATGGCTTGTATCAACTCGGAGAGATGCAGGACCAGACAAGAATCCGAGCTGAACTCGGTCATTTTCAGCTAGCTTGACTCCGGCGCCATCGAAAAGTCGCCCAGTCGGTTCGATACCATACGATCGAACCAGTTCGGAGAATGTGATAACTCCTGGGCCCTGACCTAAGCCAACAACCGGCGAAGCAAACTCGGCGATAGGATCTCGGAATCGATTCCAATCTGAGGTGCCAATTTGACATGGAGGGTCTGACTCGTTCGACTCGCCCTCGGACGTCATGTACGTAGAAAGTAGACTTGCTGGATCGTGAACTACGGCATGGGCAACTGCTCCCTCAATGCCATCAGCAACCACATTGCGATGAGCGTATAACCATCTGCCCAGTCCGTTGCTGTCTTGCTCACGGATCAACCACACTCTTTCACCTGCAGGGGAGTGCACACCTGGTACAGTAACTAAAGCATTTTTGTCGCTTGGACGTGCTGTGTCGGCTACAGGAGTGCCCTGATGGGAGCTTCCGTGTGCTAGCTCGTCAGATCTTAGCCCTTCGATGATGTGGGTAAAGAATTGTTTTGAAAGGTCAATACTGCCCTCTACCAGGAAGCGATGAACGCGCTGCGAAGCCTTAAGAAGGTGGAATAGTTCAGCCTGATCAGCAGTTAGAAGGTGCTCCTTGTGAGCGATCAAGGCCTCAACTAGGGTATCAGGCAGAACCGCAACGAGTGTCCTCTGAATGCGATTTAGACGCAAAATGGCGCCAAACTTATCATCAACGCTATGATAGGTCTTCATAGACTGCTCGTAGAACAGGTGGTTTGGTGCCGCACCTTGTGAGGTGACCTTCATGGGCTTGATGAGATGGCGCAGATTGCCCTCCCTATATCGCTCATTGTCAGGATCACTGTCTGAGTCGTAGTCCCCATCGCTGCCATCACTGTCATCACCGTCATCTCGTGCACGCTTGCCTTGCGCAAGGTTTGCCTCAAATTGGGCGAGCTCGGCAAGTGGCATTTGCACACTGCCTGTTGGGTTCGAATCAGAACCCGAGGATTCAAGATAGCTGCTCTCGGCCTCTAGCCGTTTCTGAATCCCTTCACGGAGCTGTGAGGCACAGTCAGCGACGTTGAGAACTTCGGTTGCGTTTTGTCCAATGGGATCCAGATTGTGTTCGAACGCTGCCCAGGCCTTGGGATCATCTATTAGATCGCTTAGGAAGCATGTTGGGTCGACGGTATGAACACGATAAATTGACCTATCATATGTACAAGCATCGAACCATTCAAAGTGGGTGTCATCTACCTCTGCATGCTTACGGTTCTTAGTCTTATGGTTCGCATTTTGCACATCTTGGCCTTCAGGGCATGCATCCAACGAATATCGGAGGCGAGTTAGCCTCTCGGCTTCGGAAGTGTCAACGACTTCGAGCTCGTCGGCATCTTCCAAGTGCACGCCATCTTCACCACAATCTTCATCTTCATCTTCGGCAGCAGAAACATCTGCGTCCGTGTCGTCGCGGTCCTTTGTCTCAGCGCTCTTGCATTCTGAGCCAGCCTCGGAATCCTGGCCATCGGAATAATCCGCGAATGCTCCATCGGTATAGTCATAGCGCTTGTACAAACCTTCGATCGGGGCTGTGACAACCACAGAGAGACTTTGGGCGATCCGATCAGGAATGTACTCTGGACATCGCTCATTCAAACCAAGCGCTTGTGCCACTACATTGATAGCTTTCGCGAGGGCAATCTTCTTGTCAGTTGTGTCTTCATCATCAAAGCCGACTAAGAGGTCCGGCGCATTACCTGCTCGGATCGTTTCCGCGAGTCGCAAAGCATTCTCGCGTGCAGACCCTTGCATGTTAGACCTCGTCGAGGGCGCTGACTCAGCACCAACGCCATCTTCATAATCTTCATAATCATCGTCCGGATCGGACTCACCACTTCCGCTTGAAAAACCTCTTCCAGCGGTCTGAGCTTCACCCTCCACGTCCTCCAACCCACATTGCCCTGGGTAGCCTGGATAGCGCGAGGAGCGTCCTAGATGGCGAGGCAGGTTGTTGAGCATGTTATTCACCGAGTAGAACGATCGACGTCCATACAAATAAACGGCACCAAGGCCAAGGTTACGTTCCAGATGGAACATCTCCGCTGTGGTGCCCTCATACAAGTGAAGATTACGCGATCGTTCAAGCAAACCGGTTTGCTCATCATACCGGGAGACCGGCTGAACCCATCTGGGATCATCTCGTTCGGTCAGCTCAGAGAGGTCAATTCGCTCAGCATGCGATAACTGTGCAGTGATACGCGGCGGGGGATCCGACTCGTACCAGTGGGTATGTGGGAATGCAGTGAGCCTCAAGGACTCGGTGGCAATGGCCCCTATAGTGTCAGGGCGAGTGAAGGGTTCTTCGACATCGCGTCGAAGCTCCTGGCGCGCAAGATCACGCTCGGTGAGGAACCGCGAGTCTACTCCTGAAGGCAAGGTCACGGTAGCCCCCCGGGATCTCTGGATGCGCGCCCTTAGTTCGTCAGAGTCAACATCCACGTTTGTGTAGAACAACGAATCAGTAGGGAGACCTTGACTGGCTAAACGAGCTAGAGCTTGACTGGGTGGTGGAGGTGGTTCGTCTTCGTTGGAATTCGCTGAACCGCTTCGACTTCCAGCTCCTGACCCATCACTGGCAGTAAGTGCGTCAAATGATGACTGGGTGTGGAAGTTAGCAGTACCAGCTAATGGTCGCAATGCGCCCTCTGTATCGATATAAGTCGGGGGCTGATACGGCGCTGCATCAGACTTCGAACGATCTGCTATGGAACTGGTGCGACCATCCCCAAGCACCTCGATGATGTCATCCGGAGGTGTCGACATCATCTTTTCATAAGTCGTGTTGGAAGGTTTGTACTCGAGTCGTTCCTCCAATGTAGCACTTGGGTTACGGTAAGCGTCTCTGAAGATTCGGCCAGCATCGACCATCTTGCGTTGGATATGGCGGCTGAGAGTTGCGGGGATAAGCACACCGAAACGTGACCCACGGACGCCGCGTGTGGCCCGCAGCATACGCAACATTTCGATAGCCTTCTTCGCCCGATTTGCCGCTTCCTTCTCTGCGGTCCTCATTGAGTTGAACATGTGGCGACTGATCTCTTGCCAGTGCATGCTACGTGCCAGCATCTGAATGTGCCATGCAGTAAGAATTTTACGAGCATGTTCACATGCCCCAACATCGAACAACTCTCCTCGAGCCTGCCTTGTGGTAGACTGGGTAATTTCAAACATCTTGGACATGACTGCCCTCGCGGCATCCCAGACTTTCGTCGATGGATTGTCCGAAAGCTGCTCTGCTTCCAGATCATCAAAGAGGATGACTGCAAACTCAGGCATAGCCATGATTTGCAGGAATCGCTGGACAATAATTGGGATTGGTACGTAATATCCGAAATCCAATTGGTAGGTCGCAAAGTCGCGTCCTTCAGTTGTCATGTGCGAGCTGCACATGCTGATGAAAGTCTCGCATATCTCACCAGGTGTTAGCGTTGGATTCATTACAAGCGATAGAATGAGTGTGGTAAGTCCAGAAACTAACTCGTGCAGCTTGACTATGACTTCTTGAGGCACCGAGTTCTCCGCGTTGTGCTCCGAAGCCAGGGTGCCATATGCGATAAAGTACCGTGAATATGCCTGTAGAAGAGCCTGTGCTAGGTCGGTGGCGAAAAATTTGTGTGTAGTGGGCATCTTCTTGCCATTGCGACAGAACGTCGAGTCTGATGTTGGATGGGCGAGGTATCCCTTCGAAGACTTTGCAACCATTCGCAAGAACATATTCAAGAAAGCGTACTCTGACTCGTCACGGCAGAGCGATGGATCGATTCGGTTTAAAGCGTCGACAAATGTACCCAGGATGAGGGTTGGATCAGTCGATGCGTCCCACGATAATGGGACCTCATTGTCTTTCAGCTGGACGTTACCAACACTGACGAGGGTGACGCTAGAAGAGCGAATGAAGGGGACCTCGACCACATCCGCCTCGGGTGCGAATGGGCCTGCGAAATAGCGGATTACAAGTTTGGGCTTGGAAGCCTGACACAAGGATCCCAGCCTTTCAACTAGCTTCGCTCGCTCGTGCTTTGTGTAGGCAAGATTCGGCTTCTCAGGGGAAGCTTCGTAGTCCCTCTTCGAATCTTCGCTCGGTTGCGGTACCGAAGTCGGGACTGACCACGGCGCCTTTGTTTGAACGCCCGCTGCACCCCTATTCCAGACGATCATCCCCCTTTTATCAAGGCTAAGTGGTAAGAAGTCTACAACGCCCAGGAGTGAAGAGAGGTTGCACATGCTTGTGTCAGGGATCGTAAAGGTAGTAATGTTACCACCTCCAGAAGCGTATGACATGCGTTGTGCTAGTGGCTCAGTGACATCTACGCGAAATGGACCCACTCCGTATATAGCGCTCTCAAGCACAATTCCATGCGCCATCGGTAGCTCCGTTGATGACAAAATCAAATGTAGGGCAGCCGCTTCATGGCAACTAAGTCCAGCACCTAGCGTTACAAGCTGTACATATGTACTGCTGGTGAGACCAGGCATGAATAACTCAGCTAACGATTGAATCGAAGAATCCCCAGTAAGGTTCGTTGCAGGCACGATGAGCGCCCGGGTCTGGAGGTATTCCGAATTAATAGTCAGAGGAGGATACTCAACCGTGCGGGCCGTGTTGAAAGCGCTGAAAAATGCGTTGAAAACGTCGACCTGCTTCCTCACAAGACTCATTGCTAACGCTTCGGCACTAGCCACATCAGCACTCAACGTAGAACGACGCTTTCTGACGTCAGAGAGAGCTTGCTTGGTATCTTTGGCCGATGCCATTTCAGTCGTAGCACGCTGTGTTAACAGCGGTGGAGGATAGAAGAGAAGGGGCATAAAATGGTAAGTATGCAGCTCCGGACTAGCGTCGTAAGGTTCAGACCAACTCGCCAGCGCATCATAAAAGACCGTCCGGTGAAGTGAATGAACAAAGTACTGGATGCGGTCCCAACCCCTGTACACAAAGCCCTCTGCTGGCGGAATAAGTGGTGACCTCGAAATCATAAGCGCTGATTGAACCATACGATCTGTGGCAGGGAGATCAGCGTACTTGTCCTCCAGTGGTGGAAGCAGGGCTGCCTTATCAGGACGCGTCTGTCCAAAGCCGAACTTGTCAAGTGTAAGGAAGGCTTCTGATAGATTGGACTCCGACGAGGCGCCCTGTGAGGCTTTCTTCGCGTGTTTGAGCGTTGGCTCAAACGTCTTTGCGAGCGTCAGCACGTGTGACGGTAGACTGCGAACAAAATATTTAAGCTGATTCAAAACCAGCGATTCGTAGATTCCCTCTAAGTATCCCTTTGATGTTACCCAGAAACGAGGCATCTCCCGTGGGGATTGAAGGGCAGGAAACGCTGAGTACACAGTGAAGGCCGGGATGATCGAATTCCATTCGTGCCAATCAGCGGGAGTTAATAAGCAGTATGGTTTTGATCGCTCGAAAAAATTGGTTGCGTTCGCTGGTACAATACAATGAGAGTCAGTCCCACCGAATGCTCGCGACGACGCTGTTGTCATAGAAAGGTGCACGCATCTACATAAATCAAGAGGAGGCTGTCCGGCACTGGCGGGCCAAACAATAGTTCCCATGGCAACATATCCCGGTGGTGGTACAGGTTCGTAGATGCACCAATCAATGTTGTAAAAATCGCGCAGCATTTGACGAACGCGCTTGTCAATAGCCTTGGTGGCTGAGTCTAATTCCCCCTGAGATTGAGCTTTGCTTGCGGCACCTGGAAAGAGCGACTTGCCGAGCTCCTTAACGAGTGCCTCAATCTTGGACCGTTTGTCTACGTCCGAGCCATCCTCAAACATGCTATAGGTTGTGTGGGAAGGACCCTGTGGGCGATCGGAATGGTCAAAAAAATTAAGGAATGACTCAACATTCGTGAACTGTCGATCGCCTAGCTTGCCTGGATCCATGACAATTGGATTCAAACTTCGTGCAGACAGTACGTGCTGAATGAATGTGTGGAGTGGCGGATACTCGTCAGGCCAAACAGTTGTTGGGGAAGAAGAGACTTGATGCACGAGACGGTAGAAAAGAGGCGGCGCAACTAGATCACCTGCGAGGTTTACATCCACAACAAGAGTGGCGGGATTAAGTCTGGGTAATGCAGGGGCAGGCACACGCGGCACCTCGTTAGTAACTCCCGGAGTTGGCTCAATAGGAAGACCTTTAATGTGTCCAGTCTTCAAGTATACCTCGGGGTCAAAGATAAATGGGTGCGAGGTAATTACCGATGGATCGTAAAGAGAGCTCGTGCAAACATCACCCAGGATTCTGAAGGTAGGATAACTTGTTCCTGGTCCGACATTTGGTCGCGTGATCTGTACCGTGGCTGTAAACGCCGGTTCAGAATCAGACTCGATGGCATCGGTTTGCTCGGCTGTAAATGGCTCCTCTCGCCACGGATTGTCATGCTTATTGAAACTATTGGAAGGTGGCCTGATGCCCGCCATGCGAACACATGCCACAGTGCCCCAAAGAGAGGCGTCATCTCCAGGGACAATACGCATCCAGCCTTGCAGCTGTTCTACTGCCGCTGCCAAGCTACCTACTGGCGCATTGAGGTGAGTAGATTCTGCTTTTGAAACATCCGTAGAAGGATCTAGGACGCGAGATCGTGGATTCAAGAAGCGAGGGTACGACTGGATTAGGCGCAGCGCCTTGGGGTCGAGTTTCTCATTGTCGGTGTCGGGAGGGTAGAAATAATAGAAACGATCTTCGGCTGTGATATCCTTGTTCGCTCCTAGTTCGTACTCACCTGTCGTAGTTGCAGCCAACTTAATCTCGTCATCGATGTGGGATTCTGATGAGGTATCTGCTCTCTTGGACTCGAGCTCTTGTTCCTTCTTCTCGTTGTCGTATTGGTTACTTCCCTCTTCCTTCTCCTCATCCGCTTCCACCACCACCGCCTCCTCCTCATCTGCATTATTATCTTCATCGAGACTTGGTGTAGTGGCGGTGCTTGCTTGAGGTTGGTTCGAGTCACCAGGTGTCGAGGTCGTTAGTCGCGATGAGTTCTGTGCATCACGAAGAATGCGCTCGAGTTCTGAGTTCACTTCAGCTAGTGCCGTCTGGAGGTCCCTGAGTGAAACAGTGAACTCCGATTGGTAACGTTCTGCGCACGGTGCGCTTTTGGGCAGAGTTTGTAGCAGTTCTTCGCCTAGATCCTTGACGGACACTGGAATACCGCAGATTCCAGTTGACGTAATAATGGCGGCGGGGCAGCCATAGAGCACAAGAAGTACTGGGATGTAAATCTCCTGATTAAAGAATAATCCTGCAGTAGCTTCAAAGTCTGCTCTTGCGGAGGCCTCCTCTGCATAGTATCGTGTCATAACATTCGCAAGTGCCGAACCTGTTGCGGAGTCCTTTGATGTGGTGCAGAAAGGGTCTTCATAAACAATGCAGTGTGCCTCGACACCTGTGAACACATTCGATGACCTCTTAAAGTCACCCAGAGAGAGCTCACCTCGAGCAATCTTTTCCCGTGCCTCAAGGGAGGTAGACGAGAGAAGCCGATTGTTGATGCTTGACTTACGAATTTCCGTAGTCAAGAACTGGTTCAACAGTTGGGATGAGACTTCAGTCAAGGGGGGAAGGCGCTGAGTCTGTCTCAAAAGCGAAGTGAGACTCCACACCGCGGACGCTTTCCCTGAATAGAGAGTGATCAAAAGAGCTACTACAAAAGCGTTGCCGCACATGTCACGCACGGCTGGGTTGAGTGTGGATCGGTCAGCAAAGCTCAGCATAAGACTGCGACTGCCGACGGACGAGGCGCTAGAGCGTAGCCGTGCTGACTTGTTCATGAGGTTTGACCACGCCATTGGTGGTAGCGTGTGAAGTTGTTGCGCACACGAACGCAGAATGTGAGCTGGTGTTTTCATCTGCTCTAGACCTTCAGAGTTTAATGACGCTAATTTCTCAGAGAGTTCGTCGATCTCTGAGGCGGTTGGGTTAGACTTTGGGTGAATACCAACTCTATCGAGCGCAAGCTCGATCATATCTAGCGCAAACTGCAACACCTCGGTGCCGGGTTCGATGGTAGCACCCTTGGTCTCTGTTTCCCGAGGCTCGTCCGAGGACACTACCTTGGTGACATCAGCTGCGAATTGCCCATCTGCCGGAGAGGGCGCCTGTTGAAAGGTGGCACGAATCTGAGAGTTATTCTCCAGCGTACGCTGAAGAGTTAGGAGCAACCCATGAACACGTAGTTTTGACTCCTCGTCGATGTGAGTCGTTGCGGAGGGCTCGGTCGATGCAGAAGAGAGCATGGTTTCGGCCATGGCGGTTAGACCCTCGCGGAGTGACGCGAGTAACTCTTCGTTTGCTCCTGAACCACCAAGGGAGGGATCAAAGAAAGAGCCGATAACCTCTTCCAAGTGCTCAGAGCGCAGAGTGGCTGTTGTTTCCTCAGCATAGGGCTGAAGGCCAAACTTAGCCAGAAGCTCTCTCGATGGCGCTTGCATGAGGTTCTCGATCTCGTCAGGAGTAATACGAGGGATGTGACCTTCGGGTACGTGGAGATGAACCTCCTTCCAGAAGTTCGCCTGACTCTGCTTGGGATCAACGCTAGTTGATCCGGAGTTGTGACTCGAGCCAACATTGGACTCAAGTTCGGTCGCCGCGACTGAGGCGGCAACGCTGGATCCAAGTTCGACCTGCTCAGCGGACATCTTCACTTCTGAAGGGAGTCACTACGATGCAAACAGATAGCAATCGGATCACAGGTTGATAGCAGTCGACCAGATTGTTCGTCAAGTCTGCTATTCAGGTTCTGCTTATGGATCAGAAGGATGTTTTCCAAAAGCTTAGAAGACGTCCAGTGATTTGCTCGTGTCGCACTGATAGATGCCAACGAGCTCGCACCGACGGTTTTCGCGTTCACTAGCCGAGGTCAGAATACAAACTCTACCAACCCTGCCGGAACTGTGCATTGAAGGTTGGACCGAGACAAGTTAACGTTGGGGTGGTTCAAAAAGAGCAGATAAAAGGAGCACAGGAAGTGGGAGTTGCCAGTGAGGTGGAGTTGCAGTCAAACAAACGACAAACGAAGGTAGTACGCTCATGTATCCTCTCCGCTATCTTCCCCCCTCAACCCTAACGGGTATAATTCACTCAGGGCCGCAAAGGGTCTAGACATCTTCTTCATGCATGCAGCCAGATCCCAGTGACTGCAGTGACCGCTGGTGGGGTCGACCACGCTCATAGTCCCGTCCAGGACATGCACCCGCACATGTGATAGTCCGGCCAGTGGTGAGATTCCGGCATTCTCGAGGAGAATGTGCAACATCGCGGGTGCGTCCACATCTGCGTGGTCCAATGCGGGGCGCAAGGGTCTCAACACATAGCCTAGACCATGTATCCGCATAGACTCACGCCAAAGCCACACTATAACACGACATATAATTCCCGACACACGCTAGAATCAGGGCTGGAAAAATCCATCCCGGGATGGGAATTAGGTGCGAATTTGGCTGCATACTAGGTCAAAGCTCGCCCTGCGGCAAGGTGCTTATGTGGCACAATGAGTTGATCTGTTGCAATCAACTTGCAATGCGCGCACGACCCTGGGTTAATCCCGTCTTTCAGCCATTTTTCCGACCCAACATGCGTCGTTTGTAAGAAAGAAAAATCTGAGAACAGTTTTGTGTCAGCTCCATCCACCCGTTCGCGGTCTCAGCTGCTCACCACACACAAGAAATTTGTGCCATCGGCTGCACCGGCGGCATAGGCTGGACACAAGCATTGACATGGTATTCGCCATCGCACCGTGCACACCATCACGTGGTTTAGATCTGCCAACAGATGTACATTATGATTTCACAGGCGGATAGAAGGACTATATTCTCGTGAACAGGGGCTATACTAGACTGACTGACTGACTGACTAACTGACTGACTGACTGACTGAATGGACGGAAGAGTAGGAGGCAAAATCATTCAAACACAAGCGAGTGAGTCGCTCCGCAGCTCTGGCGATAGTGGGGCGCATCGAAAGCATGGACAAGCTACGGGGTTAATTGGATGCGGGAGCGAACGATCGTTGCAGCGTATGTTGAGACATTACTGAGATAGATAAGAACTGAGGTGACTCAGTTCAGGTAATACTGTACAAACGAGATAGAAACGGGATTTGCCCTGAGCGTATGTGAGTTCACAGGCGCTCGTTGCAAGGCAAAAACGGAATTGAGAGTGCTTACACACTTACAAACCAAACAGACGATAAAACAAACAAAGGATAAAGCAAACCTAAAGGCTTGATGGAACAAACTAACATCTTTGATGGACTCGACTGAAAGGCCTGATAGAGGGATAGAGAGAAACGATGCATGCTAGCATCGAAGTAAAGCATTTGTCGATTGGGTATAACGAGGCAGAACTAAATAGCCAACGGGGGGAGTGGCCCGTCAGGCATTTTCGTTTAAGCCTGACGTTGCTGTCGCGCCAACTGTCTCAAATGGTGGGTTTGTGTCGCCATATCGCGCATCGCATCGTGATACTCAGTCTCGGCAACCCATAAACTGAGAAGCGCCTGTTGGAGCTGCTCATATGGAACTTCGTTGCTCTTCCATGCTGCACGGAACTCATTCAGCAAGGTCGTATACCGCTCACGTGTCTCGTGCACACGTTTTCTTAGTCCTGCTACTGCACGTCCACGTGCGCACCAGCCCAGGAACAAATCGCGGGTGCGCTTGCTGAGCACTACCAATCGATAGCCATTAGGCTCATCATCATCAGGGATCTTGAAAACAGGATTCGATTCGAAATTGACGACATCTTCGGCGTTGCTGTTGTCACGCGAATGCTTCAACTTGAGATCTGCCAAGAAACGCAGCAAGGTGGTATTGGATAGAGCTGCTTTCTGACGTCGTAGTGCAGCTGCAGCCTCTTGTGCCTTTGCGCGCTGCTCCTTAGCAGCTTGCAGTGCTGCTGCCAAGGATCCAGGGGCACCCTTACCTGGTGCAGACAGCACGGCCGATACAGGCGGAGGAGGCAAAGAAGAGGCTCTCGATGGAAGAAGAGGGATTGCGCCACCAGCTGAAGGTGGGGGTGGAGGAACTGCTGCACCCGCTGATGGTGGAGGGGGAGGAATGGTGCCGACTGCTGAAGGCGGGGGAGGCAGAGCCTTCTCCCTCGAGTCTGATGATGGCGGTGGCGGCGGAAGTGGTGATGCGGAGGCTTGTTTTGACGATGGCGGTGGTGGAGGCACAGAAGATACTCCTGATGAGGATGAGGATGATGGTGGTGGTGGTGGGAGGGGGGTTGTTTGTGAAGAAGCTGGATCGGGAGCTGGCAAAGACCAAGCACGGTTGAGAGCGAATGCGGGAGGTTTTGACTCGTAGCTTGGTTCTTCGGGAACGGCTCCTTCGATTGATTTCTCCTCAGGAGTTGGTACGTTCCACTGTGGTGCATCAATGGGCTGGTTGTATTCGTCAACAGCCCTGTCCAGAAAGTCCATAGCAGAAAGTCGCTGAGTAGCATCTGCAAGACGTTTCACTGCTCGGTCCTTGGCTTCCTTAATCAAGTCCGCATAGTACGATGTTGGGATATCCACCGCCTGCTTCTGCTCCTCCATTGGCACGAAAAAGCGGCGTCGATACACCTCAACAAAAGCCTCGAACTGCGTCATGTAGGTTACGGCATCGAAGAGGGGTGTGTGGTACCTGTCAAGTCGAGCAATCAGTTCAGCGATCGATTCGAGCACCTCAGCACGTGCCATCGCTTTAAAGGCGTCAACGATTCCATGCTGGACCTTCATTTGTACCTCAGCGGTACACTCGACAAGACCATTAAAGGTCAAAAACTTGATGCACTTCTGCACCTTGGGGCTGAAAAGTTCCGCGTGTGTAATTGGATCCCGAGATTCGAAAACCAAGCTGCACAAAGCGGTGTCTAAAAACGACAGATGCTGGGCCAGGTCCCTAAAGAAGAATGCCGCGTTATCCAAGGTAAGCAGCTTCCAGTCGCTTGACAGCATCACGTTGCCGAGATTACCGTCATTGAACGTTGTGAAGGGGAGGCGATCCGTATTACCAATGAATGTATCAAAGGCTGCCAACCTGCCCATATCGTACAACAGAGCTGGACCACGCTCGGGATCATTGAGTAGGTTCTGATATTCAGTAAGAAGTCGGACCTCCTGTTTCAGGTCATCGAAGGTAAAACCCGCTAGGAACTCCATCATGAGCACTGGGGTCCGCTGAAACTTGTCCTTAAGCTTCACTGCGTCCTGCACATTCGCGAATCGGGTTCGGATTGCCTCAAGCAGTGGCTGGAAGGATTCGGGGCTCTTGATGTGCATAGATGGGGCTGGAAGGTTAAGCAGTCGTATGATCTCATTGCCAAGATATTCTCGAGCCGAGTCAACCGACGACTTAAGCACGACTTTGTTGCCTGGCACGAATGGCTGAGTGTTCTCTTTCGGTGCGAAAGTTACAAACGTCACGCCTATAGCAAAAAGTGGATGCACACAATAAATGTCAAGGTGTGAGGAACTGATAGATATCCTGCTAGCACCACTTGTCGTTAGCATGTCGGTGATAGTGCTGCATCGTCTGTTATAGTCTGTTGCGCTCGTGAGTTCTCTGCACGACGGCGGACTTACCTGTGGAACCAGTGTCGGAGGCCTTGATCGCGGCGATGTCGCTCCATGGTAGCTGGTTAAAGTTAAGGCACGCATTGGTGCTCATCGATCGATCTAGTAGTCGTGAGCGGGGCTGCGGAGTTGAGTGATGTGGAGGGACAGGGAAAGCGCGTGGACCGTCAGACTGAGTAAAGGCGAAGCGATGGCCGCGGGATGGAGGCTCTAAGACGGCGCACTATGACCGCTTACACAGCGGAACTGTGTCCATAATCATAATTAACTCACCCACCCGCTGAAGCCCGCTGCGCGACACCGAACTCGCTGTCTAATCACAACAAGAATGTCTTCTGGACGGGATCTGGCGGATATCGACTCGACTGTGTGGGAACCTGTCACGTGTACTCGGCTCTAGACATAATATTCAATAGAATCGTGGCGGTCGCATCTCCATGGCACACAAGTGCACCGCGCTGCATGCACCCAAAGTTGCTCTTCCAAGTCGAATCTTTTCACCTAACATTCCGTGACCCCTGGCTGTGATACTATCCACCAGAGGCCGGCGTAGACACTCTTGCTCAACCAGATCTGCACATCTCCGCATGAGCGGTATAGCGCGAGGCACTGCAACTAGCGCTGAGATAACTGGCGAGGACGGCTCAGACCTGCCCTTCAGGTTGGCTCCTCGCGATGCCGTGCATGTTTTTCAGGAACTCGCCTATGATCTACCCGCCGTAGACCAGGCACAGATTAGACTGCTATCGGATTCATTGGTGAGGTGCCGAGATGTGGAGGACCTACTCGCGCTGGTGGGCAAGGGTTTGACCCAAAGAGCCACAACGGCGATGCGCACTGTGTACGTGAGTGCCGAACACGAATACGGTGTATGCGCGCGTTCAGACGAAGAGGGAACGCATGACGGACTTCAGGACGGGTCACCGACACGGGGCGCGTCGACCGCAAATTTGCCGCCTCACTACGAAGCGGCGCGTCTGCTGCTTGCTTGGAATGGCCACGCTCTGAATATCATTGCCGCTGCGGCCTGCAGGTGGATGCAACAAGAAAACACTTGCTCCCAGTCCAGTCCAGAAGACGCGTTTACCAAATTGTTTCAGCGCTGGGAGTGTACTGGAACTAGAACTTATGCAGCGGTGGAGAGGTACCTAAGTGAGCTAGAATGTTATCCTGGAGAGGCCTATGTCGACACGAAGAGCAATCAACTTCTAACTCTCAGCAGCCGTGACTTGGCGATCCTGAAGAACCTACTAGTTGGAAGCAGTGGGATTGGAGTCAACGATCCACACATGAAACTGGGTGACATGGGCAACCAAAGTGTTGATACACTCAAGACCCCTGCTCTCATCTCGTCCGATGAGACCCGGCAGCGTTCGCCAGAGTCAGACGGAAGCGATGATGGCCTAGCCGAAATGGAGGACTACTACAAAATGCTCGAGGCGGCTCATGCAGCAATTGATGCCAGACCTGATCTCACAGATGAAGAACTCACTGCGATCTGTAAAGGTCAAGAAGATAATATCCCACACGCCTCTTCATCCCTTCAAGAGTCAATCCCGCGCCACATCTCTGCGATGGCTTGTCTGGTTCGTCTAGCCTCCTTTTTGGAGGTTATGTTCAGGCGAAACTTGCATGTAGATGCATTAGCGAGTTCACTTTCTTGTCTGATTAGATACGCTGACCCTGCAGAGCTGTCTTTCTTCTGGCGTGAACTGGTCATAGCACACCGCGTATCCGTGCCGTTGATGATCTCGTGCCTGAACAGGTACGCTGCAAGATTTCCGCAGGAGCTCCAAGCATGTCTCATCTCCCATCTGCCGAACCCCACTGAGATTCAGACGGGCCTCGTAAGTGTGATTATTAATTCAATCGGGATTCACCTGCGATCTGGTGGTCCCACTTCTGCCTGGTCAGATCGCGTGGTTTCCAATGTCCAGGAATGTGTTAGTTATTGCCCTCCTGTACCGTTAGAATTCGCTCCAGCTTTTGAACATGAGTTCGATATGAATTCTAGTTCAGAGGGTGTAGCGGTCGATCGCTCTTTCTCATGCGATGAGAGTAAGGCAAATATGCACACAAGTGTAGCAGGGCTCAAGCTCCTACATTTAGAGATTGGTGGTATTGGTCGCAGGCGCCGATCACTCCTAGCTAGCGTGGCATCGTCATCGAATACGTCAACCTTAGATGTGATCACAGACACCCTCACAAGAGCCATCAGGGGGGCGCAAGAAAATGTAGAGGACGGCCTGGAATCTGATCCTTCGGAAGTGTATGAAACCTCCTTCTATGATGGTTATTACTTGACTCTACTGCGCGCTGCATTTGAAGCCTTTGGGGATCGATGTGCAGAACTTGTTAGTGAAACCCAGGATAATGGTCCAATGAAGCACTTTGCTTTCGGCCCGAATTGGAACTTGGCACGCGACGTGATTTTTCGACGTTTGGTTTTTCTTCGTGGCCTAATGGATGACCTACGTAGCCTGACCGTGGAAGTGCGGAATGGCAGCAGCCCTGAAGCTAGTGATCGACTTTTGTTGGCAAGAAAGACCAGCAAACTCTTGTCCGCTGCCATGGATGATGCTATCGCCTGTGTCAATGCCCTCACGCATTCCCTTCTGAGTCAAGCAGTGCATCAGGATTCTCACCGATGTGGAGATAATTTCGATGAAGCTTTCAAAATTCTTACGTTCTGCCTTCGTAGCCTTGTCAGCATGGGTCTAAAAGAGCTGCCATGCGTTGTGTCGCCAGCTGCAGCTGGCCAAAGCTTCTCGCACTCAGGCGCTACAAAAGACAAAGCCTCAAACGGAGCCCCTCAGGTTCTATTTAAAGCTGCTGGCGTCCTGTTTGAGTCATTACTGCGAGCCATACTCCTTGTCTTCTGTAGATGCGTTATTCTCGTCTCACATGGATCTGTCACACCACACGACGAAAGTTTCCTGGTGGGCTGCGTCGAGTCTGTTAAACAGGCACTCAGTGGTGTAGATGTTCTCCTTGCGGAATTGAACGACACCCTCCTGACCTATCCTACAAATACCGCAACGTGTGGTGATGATTCAGCTCACACCATTCAGCAGAAGCCTCGAAAGAAGAAGGATACCCACTACGCAGCATATAGCTCTGAGAACGAAAACATGCAAGAAGTAGAACAATCGTCATCGACTGACTTTTCTCTTCAGCGACTAAGCACCCATGCAATGATGCTCACTTGGTCGCTACTACGGCAGGTGTTCTCCCCTCTCTTCGAGCACTCCACACTATCCGTGAAAGCTTCAGCCGGCAAGCAAGCTCAGTTAATGAAATCGATCGAAATTGTAGACCAGCCTGCCACTGCAGAAGATGACCTCCTTGATGCTTTGTTGGCGGAGGATGCAGATGGCTTCGCCCAAAGTGCTGAGATTAAACTAGGCGAGATAAATTCACTTCCTAGCTATGCTGACTTCACACTGCAATTGCACCGGTTGCCTCCAAGCGAATTGGGGTCTCTTGGCAGTATTTTGAAGCACATAATTACTCCGCTAACATCCAAGATCACGTCTCACGGTCCTCAAGCAAGGGCTTTATACTGTCCAACTCGTGTCCAGGATCTTTCGGAATGCCTGCGCTCCATGTTGGAGAGGGCAACTCCACCCGTCCAACCTGCCGCGGAGAGTTTTTGCAATGCGCTCATCAAAATGCTACAATCCTGGGTTGCGAGTGCTTCTCCCCAAGCAGTCGGAGCTCAGCCCACGCCACGGCGAAATAAGGATGATTAAGATATTCAACGCTTTATGCTGGAGTGGATGTAAATACAGTTACATGTACATATGATGCTAGTTTACAATACCAGATGCGCTCTGATGACGTTATGATGCCGCTCTGGTGGTTAGATCGAACATAGTGGTTGCTCATGAACTGGCACAACTATTTGGGTGTATAATGCAATGCAGGAGGCGGCTGATTTCCCGGTGTTGGTAATGTAGGGTAAGAAAGTTGATAGGCGAGCTGCTGTTGCTGCTGTAGAACCTGCTGTTGTTGTGATCTACACATACGAAAGAGTGGAATCAGTAGTGTAATCGTTGAAAGCAGGAAGTACAGCATAATTCCCGAAGGGACAGCAAGCAAAGTACCAAACCATGCGAGCTTTAGTCCATCCATATAGCCAATGAGTCGAGTTGCATTCGTAACGAACTCCGCCACACTCTTTGCAACGACAACGAAAATGGCCCGCCAGAGATGCCGTGCGAAACCTTCACCTCCGGTCTCCATGCGATGAAGCTTATGCCCCATAGACCGTTGTTGGATGCAGCGCTCGCGGAGAGATTGATAAGACCCGATAAACTCCAAGAAGCCCTCATACATGCCTCGCCATGAGCCTTGTTTAACCTCGGAAAGCCTCTGACAAGCATCGTCCTCGAGATGAGATTCCATGCGGATGCGTTCATCATGATACATGTCTCTTGCCTCGCTCCATACTGCATAGCAGAACACAGCCAGCCCCAGAAGCGCAGCAAGTTTGAAGATGCTACTCCATTGGAATGTCTCCATGGGTGGTTGATGATTCTGCGCAGGATAACTGCCTACGGAGTAGAATGGTTGAACTATGCGTGACATTCGAACCTGCGGGCTCTCGCTGCGGCGCCTGGAGCTGTGTCGCATCCTACGTCTACCCTGGAGACTGTTGCTCTGAGGACCAGCCGATGACACGGCCTGTGACTCTCGTTTGATTGGAGTGGAGTTGGATCTCGGTTCCTGTGAATTCTCAGCGACTTCGTCTCCAGACTCGGATACGCTATCAGCATCGACTGTAGCTGTCGCCACGTGAAGGAGTGGACTTGTGGTGGTTGCCGCAGCTGCAGCAGTTGAAGTAGCAACCCCTTGCCCTAGCTCCTGTGCAGGTTCGGTCTCTTCGAGAATCTGAGGTAAGGGCTGCTTGCGTTCATCTGAGGTTGGTTGCTCACCCGCGCGATTCAACGGGTCGGTGCCTGCCTGCAATTGTGGATTGGTTGATGCCGGCTTTGTCGAGGCATCCACGCTTGGCGGAATCGTGGATATAGAGCTTTGATTGGTAGTGTTGCGGCGCATCAATACAAAAGCGGTAGTAAGTAGCACGGTTGATATGGCAACCAGCACCTGCGACACAATCTCAGGCGTGTGTTGCTTTGTGGCATTGATCACCACAACATCAGCTTCGACTACTTGTCCGTTTGAGACCGAATGCATGAGTAACTTGCCGAGGCTCCAAAGTGCTCGAAAATCCTCGCGTGATCCGGGAGTCGCGTGTGCAAGGGAGTCCCTCAGACTCGTCAGGGTTTGATGTTTAGAACCCAGCGCAGCCTCGACCTGAGACTGTGCCAGATCGATCGCAATATACTGGCCCGCTTTGAGTTTGACAGAGGCATCGACTAAGACCCTAGCCAGCGCGTAGAACTGTTCGTGAACGTCCTCAAGTGCTTCGGCTTCGAAGCCGTCCTCGTCAGTTTCTTCAGAAGCATGTATCTCAGGTATCCGCACAACGACGGACGATACCTCTTTCTTTCCTTGACGTTTACTACCTAGCTCCTTTGTTCCACCCTCCATACCAACCACGTCGCGCTCATAGTAACTCGGATAGAAGCCACGGGCTGGCTTCCGTGGCACCTGCACATCTTGCCCTGTACCCGGAGCCCCTTTGCTTCGCTGAACAACCGCCGCCTCCTGTCGATCCTGAGCGTGTGCCGGAGTCGAGAAAAACAGGATCAGTGCGAGAAGCAGTGTGAAGATGCTCAGAGAGCGTGAAAAGACGGCAGGGGGCGTACATCGACATCGCACCAGCGTATGCTGTGTGTCTATTCGCAGCAATCGCCCCGTCATCAGGTGCGTTGCCACGTGGTCAGGTCACGCGTGGGCGCTCGGACCGAATTGGGAAAATAGGCCTTATTCTGTGTGATACCGGACCCCACTCGAGATACAAACCAAGGGGTAACAATGTGTAAGCAATACTGATCGAATGCGCGCTGAAGCGTTCGTAGCCAGTCGCGCGGACCTGGTATTCACAAATTCTATTGTAGTGAATAACGGCTCGAGAACATCTATCACGTCTGGATGGTTGTCCGGCGGCTGGGTTCGGGTCGGTAGGAGGTCAGAACGCGCTGCAACGCATGGCACAATTGTTCTCCATGCCGTCTACGCCCCCAGCTATGCCTCTCAACCAGCTGCGTCAGCAACGCACCAGCTCGACAACTCGTCCTTGCGTGCCTCTCGAGGCATCCTGGGAGCAAATGCTGGGAAGAGCCTGATGAGAATCTGCCAAGAGTCTGTATTATACACAGGAATGATCAACTGACACAGGTATCCGTGCTGGGAATCTAGCCATCGCTGTACTTGTAGAACAGGAGAGCCGACTCCCCGTCTGAGGTTGGCCTGAACAAATTTGTGAGAGTGTAACTGGACAGTCAACGAGCGCTCTGGCGAGTTATTGTTCCGCTTCTTCAAGTTTGTAACAGGGTCATTCTAAGTAGAGACGAGGTGATCATGCAGAAAACTGCTGTTTTGCCTTTGGTTGAGTCATGTCTTTGTCAGGAGTCCCAAGATGTCGGGATGCTCGACACTGGCGAAGAAGCTCCCAGACGACGTTTACGGCCGGTCCCTCGCAACTGGATGCAATGTAGGGTGTGGTTCCAGTGGATCTCGAGGTGACCTTGCCATAGGTGATGATCCTTGTGATCCTGACGCATTCTCCATATTTTCTAGTTTTCGCTTGCATGTCGCCGAGGCTAAGGCAGTAGCTTTGGGATCCTGCAAGACAAACTGGTTGAATGCGATGTTAATCTTCCGACAGTCAACGGGATTCCTGACATTGCGGATGTCGAATTTGGCCTCCGCGAATGGTGCAGCGAGACCCTTCGTACTCAGGAATTCGACGAACTTCCTTTGCTCTTCACTCAAATTGCGGGGGACTTGTTCAAGGTTCGGGTACTTGTTTTCATCTCGCTGACCTTCAGCATCGGAGCTCGAAGCAGTGGAACCTGTAGCGCCTGAAGCCTCAGTCTGTGGATTCTCAGCCATTGCATATAGGCTTTCTCCGAGGTAGTCGATCGGACTAAACTCGGGTGCAGAGAACTGGCACCTTACTGTCGTGAAGACTGGCTGGTTTCAGGACCGGGACTATCTTGCTTGTGTTCCGAATCAGTTCCAAGTTGGCACAAGCTATTACCTACGTGGGCTTGACGCTGTAATGCTATGGTCAGCACAAATGTGTGACCTATTACGAGTGGAAGGGCCCGCGTAGTCGACGCCTGCTCCGTTTGAAGATGAAAATGTTCAACCGACGCAGTAGCTCCCGTAACTGGAGGGATGCAGCCTTCCTCAGTCGCTTGCCAATCCACGTACATTACCAAGAGCTTTTCAAACTCCCACAATGCCTCACTTTCAATGCACTGTTGAAATGTTCACCGTCTGCGACCTCACTTGATAGACCCTGTTCTTGTGACTTGATGCCGGGTAATCAGCATCCCTGTACTCTCATTCGGAGTTGAAACAACAAATGAGCTACCGCAGTAAATGAGCGGCACATGCTTTCCGAGCACGTCCCTATGGCGCATGCGTTGGAGTAATGTGCGAGGCAACGTGTGTGCTCCTTGTATGATTGAAGCGGCCTCCGCGTAGAGCACCAACTCGGCATTATTCTCTGAGAGATAAGTGACCATCCAGCAACTGGAAGCCAGTCTGTCAACATCCAAGGCAACGACATGAATGCGGATCCTTCTCTCGCGACCGTGTCCGAAAGTACGGAAACGAAGAGGTCACGAGCAACCAATTCCGATTCTGGTCAGGGGAGTGATTCGGAGAACTCTGATGCGAATCAAACAGCAGATGGCTTTGACTTGAGCCAGCATGGACCAAACCTGAGAGACCAACTGAAATGGGTTTGCCTGCAGATTGATGGTGGTGGCATTCGAGGTATCATTCCGGCACAGATACTTCAAAACTTGGAGACGCTACTTGACAAACGCACATGCGACATTTTTCCTGGAGGCATCACTGGAACCTCGACAGGTTCTATCCTTGCCATCGCATTATCATGTAGGAAGAAATATGTGGATGGCCATGAAAGTCCTGGGCCGTATTCTGCACATGAAATCCTTGAGTTCTATCGAAGGTTGGGACCAGACATATTTGTGCCTTGGAGTAAGGAGAATTGCATGGACAACGTGTGTCTCGTGAAAAAGAAAGCACCTTGGTATATATCTTTGAGTAGGGCATTAGCGTGCTTCGGATGTTGTGCGTTCAATCGGAACTGCTACGGCATGTGTGGGCCACGCTATAGCAACAAGCCACTGAAGGAGAAATTGCAACAACTCTTCGGAGAGCAAACACTTGGAGATGCTTTGGTTCCAATCCAAATCGTTACCTATGACATAACGAAGAAGCGACCCATTTACTTGAACTCACTGAGCCATCCAGATGTGAAGATGTGGGAAGCCGCTCTAGCCTCTTCCTCAGCGCCTTCATACTTTCCGCCAGTACAAATCCGGAATGGTCAGTTCTCGTGCATTGATGGTGGCGTTGTAGATAATAGCGCAAGCCTTGCTGCCCTCATGTTCTGCGCTCAGTACAATGCCTCCTTAATTAACAACAAGCCAAGGTCGTCTGATCCTTGGGACTTGTGGCAAGCTGCCACGCTGCATGATTCGTTGTCACAGCGAATTCTCGACCTCATCACGTTGGTCTCGCTTGGTACAGGTGAGAGCACAAACTACGAAGCGTTTGAAAAGTTCGAACACGCAGGTGGGTTCACGTGGGCTACTACGATCCCAACAATGTGCATCAACGGTACTGCGCAAGCCACTCGCATGAATGTCATGAGGATGCAGTCCACGTTCTATCGCATTCAGATCCAACTCGCTGAAGATAAGGCTCAGATGGATGATGTTCGACATCTAGACTACTTGGTGGATCGTGCACAGGAGTTGTGGGCAAAGGAGCTCAGTATCCTTGAGACCAACGAAAGAATACTCCCGAGATGGGACAAGGATGGTAATCCCCTCCCAATGGGTCTGGCCGATTTCCTAAAAGTGTTCCTTGTCCAGCAATCCAACGTTGCCGAAATATATCTTACCTGTCAGCATGGAAATCAGCACTGTGCATGTGCTTCTCATGATGAGCTTGGACACCCTAAGGACTATCATGCACCTCTGCTACGATCGGTCAATCAGGACCCACGCGCTCCCCAGAGGACTGGAAGCGACTCGCCACCTTTGAGAAGTGTCACAGAAAGGCGAATACCTGGTGAATAAGCATAAGGTCGAATGTCTATCGAGTATTTCATTGCTTCTTACAACGTTGCGAGGTTTTCGAGATGCGTTCGTCGGAATGGCAGACTTCGTCTCCAGTGCTCTCATCCAGTCCATCCGGTCCGCATAAACGAAATAAACCTTCATCAGTCCTACTGGAGGATGCTACCGAATGGTCTGACACGCATATAGCTTCATCACCCCCGTCCCCCGCCGTCTTCATTCCAGCTCTTGATGTTCAGTCTCTACATTTTTTAGCCTGATCAGGTCAAAATCGGATTCGATCGCACGCTTGCGCCGACATTGGATACTCAGTGTCCAGTTTGTGTCTGGCTTAGCAAACCTGTCCAGCACTTGGAAAAGAAAGCCAGTGTATTTGTTCTCCACTGAAACCCTTGTAGCGCGTGGCACTGCGTCCTAGGCAAGGCGTATCCAGTTCACCAGTCATTCGACTTGTAAGACAGGACGCGTTGTGCCAACACAAAGACCTAGACGACTTGTGCAGTCCCTCCGTTTGCTAGAGGCCAACACACATTAGCAGTATCTCCGCTAAGCCATGTCAAAGATGCAGGAAATGTTCCAGAATGGCCTCCGCGCCCTGTTTGCTGAATGGCAGCAGTTGCGTCGTGGTGCGTATTGGAGCGCGGAGGCCAATGGCTACGTTACTGCGGAGAGCTCACCAGCTGTAACTACCGCAGACACAACGAGTGAGGCGGGAACGCACCCTCAGCCAACGCCTGAAGAGCTCAGAGCTCAGCAGAGGGTCGATGTTATTACGAAGTTGATTCGGATCGCCTCGATCAAAAATGGCATCCAAGCTAAGGTGTGCGATAATATTATGCAAGAGAACGTCAATGCTGTTGATCTAGAGGATGCGACGTCCTTGCTTGTGGCACTCCTCATGGCACCAGTAGACCATCGCATGTTGTTTCACATCCATTGGCTTGTCACCACTCTCATGGACAATATCCGAAACCACCCAGCCTACACCGAGCAAGCTGTCGGCCAAGGAAGTGATGCTGCATCTACGGAAGCATCAGTCCAGCGGCGGTCAATCGTATTACCAGATGATGTCAAAGACCAACTCATTGAGAAGCTCACCAGACCAAAGTCGTCTTCCCCAGGGATTCTGTCATTGGCTACGGCGTTCTATGGGATAGAACTCACACGCCAACGGCTTGTAGAGATTGCAAACCAGTTCTGTCTGCATTCACCTCATATCGGCGAAACACTCACATTTATCCGTGAGCATAATCTTGAGTGCGAAACCCAGGTCATGTTGTTAGTAAGACGGATCGTGGAAGGTGCGTGGAATCATAGTGGAACCCTCGTGAAGGCGGCACAGCCCATTGGCCACTTCCTGCTTGAGATTGTCAAGAAGGCACATGCCATGCAACGTGACCCCTCCATGAGCGAGGTCAGGACGCGTTTGCTTCAACTTGAAGCGGAGATTACATCTTTTCTCATCGAGCAGTACTTGAATGCCTATCGGAGGCAAATGAGTCAGTCTTCAGACTCAAACTCGAATCCGACTCTCGCAACGGATCAGAAAGACTCTACTGCAGCAATGTCAGCAGCTCCACTGAAGGATACGCCCACAGAAGCAACTGATAGTACAAGCGTCGACATTGCTGTGGCGGCTCGAGCTACCCCGGCTTACGATAAACGTGTTTGCAAAGAGATCATTTCTGGTCTTCGAAACATATTCAAAGCAGCAGATCGAAGCCCACCGCAGCTGCCTGAAGACGACGTCGGATTCTTCGTTGAAGCCAGAATCCGAAGCTTGTATTGGCTCATGAATGATGGCCCTTATGCAGACGCTCTTGAATATCACTGTGCAGGCAAGAGAGCCATCATGAGCAAGGCGATCTCCTTTCTCGCCCGAGGTAATCGAGAACTCGAAATCAAGTACTTCACACATCGCACACGGACGTGGAATGACGATCCCGCCCATGACCACCACGAGGTCCCAACCGAGTCCAAGGAGGAGAAGGTCGCTTTACCCCCAAGTATTCGCGAGTTGTATGAGGGATTGATTGCTGGTGACAAGTGGCTTCGATTGCCATCAGACGTCAGAATCCATATTGTTCGATCTCCTGAGGACCTAATTGATGTAGTTCGTGCATTCACTCCTTTCATTCCTAGCTACTCAAATCTGCTCGGTGAGCTTCTCAAGGAACCTCGTTATTTTGTATCCGTCGGTAGTAGCCGAGATACCAGTTCATTGTCCGAGTTCGAAGAAAGTCCGCTCGAACCGGATGATAATCCCAGTTTCGATCCGAACTTCTTGGGTGAGAACCATACGTTCTTGTCACAGCAGATCTACTCCCCAGTCACGATCCCGTTCAAGGCTGATGTGAAGCCATTGTCCGCTGAGCTAAATCCCATCCCTGAGCTCACTGCGCTTTCCCTCCGAGCTGGCCTTGGGACATACGAATCCTCGTTTGTGCTTGGTTCGAACTTCCTCCAAGATACTTATCGAAGTTTGCAGGCGGCGTATTCCAAAAAGGAAGCTTTCTCTTCATCGCCACCACCTAATCTAGAAGAAAAGGTTTCGAGCCCGTCTGTTACTAGCCCGGGCGTCACCAGCGATGAAATGTCGGCCGGCCCTCTTCACGCAAGCATGCAAATGGCAACTAGTAGATCATCAGGATCCAACCTCAGTTCGATGTCCTCACCACCCACTTCGGTCTCTCCCACTGAATCCAACGTGAATGTCTCGGTTGTTCTCTCATCTGCTTTGGAGCTTGCTAATGCCGATACCGTAGAACCTTTCGCTGCAGACGGTGCAGAGAGTATCCTTGAAGACAATCACATCCAGTCGGTTATGGGGATCGATACCGAGTCAGGGTACTCTTCAACTGGTCATGGTCCGTTGGAGCTCGTTCAAATTTCAGCTGGAAATGACGTCGCATTGATTCATGTCCGTCGTGCGCGTTGCATTGCACTGGAATATTTCCTGGGAGCCATCTTCTCAGACCCCAAGGTGTTGAAAGTTGGCCAAGCCTTCACAGGTGATCTATCGCTGCTTCGAAGACTCTGCGACGAGCACAAAACAATCCAACAGCCTTCATCTGTTCTCTGTCTTGGAAGGCTTGACAGTGCGATATTGAGTCATCGCATTGATCCGTTGTACGCCATTATTAGTGCTGATGTAAAGGCTAAGCTGAATGACAAAGTAACCTCTCCTTCAGCAGCATCACCACAGAAACTAAACGAGCAGCCTCTCAGCCCATCTCCGCACGATATGTCGACAGTCTCTGACGCAGATCCACATGAGGCGATGCAGCTACCGATGATCGAAGAGGACGCGACTGGCCTTCAGCAAGACGCTGGCCAAGATGCGAAAGCTGAGTCTGACCCTCTTGCGTCGCCTAGGACGCCAGCAGAATTGAGCTGGAAGGAGATTCGTGCCGCTAAGAAGCTCGCGAAGCAGACGAAGCGCACGTTCAAGGCGCCTACCCCACAAATGCGTAGCCTCGCGAAACTGTGTGAGACATATATCGGCCTGCCGTTATTCAAGCTGCCATGCATGTCTGTATGGCAGCGTCGAGTTTTGCGTTCGTATCAAATCGCCTATGCGGCAATTGACGCTTGGATTGAGCCTCACCTCCTGGAAAGGATGTTAGCTTACGCGCTTAAGTCGGATTTCCAGCAAGCCCTTCTTGTTCCAGTTTTAACAGCCGCTCCTGAGCTAGTACTGCCCAAACTGTAATGATCAAGCTCTGAGCGCATTTGATTGTTTCTCCAAGTGTGTCAAGCATGACCTGGCCTGCTAACTCAAACTCACCACTGTATCACGCACCATTTTGATATGTCGCAAATGAAACAGGATCGACTCATTTGCGAAGCCACTACAGAGTCGATCCTCATTCACGAATATTTTACTTTCACTTTACTCGTGGTGTATATCCCGCATGTCTCTTGCGATCCACGAGCGAATACCAGTAAAGCGCTCCAGTCCTCCAATGGCTCGAGATTCGAGTTCAAAAAAATCCCGAAAAATGTGTGGAAAATCCGGGAAAATGGGGGTCGAAAAATGGGGAAAAATAGGAAAAATCCTGGAAAATAGGGAAAAATCAGGTCCCAAGTGAGAGACAAATACGCTCTGTTTATGGTGCATGCTGTGTGTGCATGTCGTCGTGTGATATTGCATTGTGCACTCGATACACGCTGTGAACGATACCAACCTGTGTCGGCTGTCAGGACCCCCTGCAAAGCCCCCAAACACAATGCACAAGTCTCCCCCAGACCAACCCTCTTTAAACGAAAAGGCCCAAACTGGTCCTACTTTGCAACCTTAGCACGTGCTACTACGTGCGTGAAATGATATGGGAATCGTTTCTTCTAATAGCCACGCTCCCTCCCTCGCATTTGACACGTGTCTGACCCCTCTGTACACCACGCCCTTCCCACAAATCTAGCGACAATGAACACCAAGTTCTTGCTTGCTTGCGTAGCTTTGGTGATCGCTCTCGGCGCCGTTTTCGCCGTCACCGAGGAGGACGTCGCCCTTGTTGAGCAATGGGCTGAGCTCGCTGAGCACAACCCTATCGTACGTATCTCGGAAAGACCTCGCTTAGGTTGCGTTTGGGCAGAAACGGGGCCTTCTTTTCGTAACAACAGACTGTTCAGACCATTTGCAGATCATGTTTCGCGTGGATATGGCAGACATTGACTCACATGGCAACCCCAACTGTGCCTCATTACCACTCCTTTTAGCTTGAGGAGCTCACCGAGGTGCCCACCTTCGTTGAGAACACCCCCGCAACCGCCGCTGCAGCTCCTGCAGCCAAGGCCAAGAAGGCTCGCCGTCACCGTAAGAACCGCAAGGCTCGAAAGGGCCGCAAGGGTCGCAAGGGTCGTAAGGGCCGCAAGGGTCTCCGTGGCCGCCGCCGCCGTCGCCAGGGCAAGCCCGGCACTCTTGAGGGTCTCCACACCGCTCTGATCATGGACGAGTACATCCGTGACGGCGAAGAGGCTGCTGAGGCTCAGCGCCACCTCAAGATCCTCAAGCTCGAGCCCCCGGCTGCTGAGCTTCCCCCCATCGTCGGTGATGTCGACCAGAAGATCCTCGATATGGCCTACGATCTCTCCTTCACTCCTCGCCCAACCAAGGCTAAGGCCAAGGCTAAGGCTCGTGGTCAGAAGCTCCTCAACAAGCTCGAGAAGCTTCGCCGTGAGCTCAAGACCGTCAAGCCTCCCAAGAAGGAGAAGAAGGCTGAGTAAATGACTCTCGGCGCGGAACAGTAAGATAGAGAGTCAAAGTTGGACAAAGAGAAGGAAAGATGAGTGAGCCAAGGCACCTAGATAGAAGACTCCTCGATTTCCGTCTTCCTTCTCGCAGTGGTAACGGCACCGGGCTTCGAAAGTGGCTTGGTACACCGATTGATGGAAGTGACAAGAGTATCATTGTATTCCTTGCCAACAACGGACGGGTGATCCGAGTGCCCTAAGCACTCGTGGTACAAAGACAAAAACTTGGTACAAGCCTACCGACGAAGCCTATTGTCGCTGGTGCATATATGTGCACAAGCTTACCACACGTAATACAGTTGCAAAGACGCTGCTTTGAAGCTAGTTAGTCTGACCATTCCAGGGTGCCTTTCGCGATGTGGCGATCTAACTTGTATTATGTGTGTCGAACCTGTACATCCATGGTGTGAAACGGAGTAGGGTTTGTTCAGCCGGATTCAATTTGGGGTTTGCAGATACCCTACGCTCTGCCGGGTAAGTCCTCGGACTGTCGTATCATCTGGCCTCACCCATCTCGCTCAGGGCGCACGTGTTCTCAGTGGCCCAAAGCCTTGGGTCTGACGACGTCAGCCGGGGGTGTTCCAGAACAGGGGGTGCTGAAATATTGGGTTGGAAAAAAACGAAATAGACAGTTTATTCTCGCGGATTTCTCGTGTGCTATAAGTGCTATAGAGTATAAAACATATGTGTGTCATGTATCATAGTAAGATGCATTTACTGGCTTCCGAAAACAGTCCCAGTAACTCCAACTACACGAGATAAACCGCGAAAATCGGCTCAAAAATCTAGTCTCAGCCGCTGACCCCCTCTTGGCACGGCTGAACAGGGTGTGTATTGGGTACCAAGTTGGTAACTGTAGCGAATGGGTATGCTTCAATGTGAGTGCCTAGTATCTTGAGCCGAGCCCCCAGACCCGCTCCGCATCGCTCGTGAAAATGCAAATTTCCTCCTCACTTCAAGTCGCTCAGAATTTGTCCGTCAGTGTTTATCGCGTGACACTACGGGGCATGAGGTTGAGCCGACCTGAAAACTGTAATAAGTGTGGGATTTCAAGTCTATTCGTGTTCCGCTCATGTCATCGGTGCCATATGACCCCGCTTCGACTCACAAATCCTCCGACATCCACTCAACCTGTGACCCTCCTTTCGGCTTATAGTCCTTGCGCAAGCCCTTGCACACCGCACGCTGTGCATTCATCCCACTCCCGACTCCAATTTGACTCGACAGCTTGTTTCAAGCTCTTGAGACCGGGTTGGGCAGCACACTCCCCGGCGGAGCGCTGTACGACGTCACTTGTCTACGCCTCTGTGAGCGCTTTAGTCCGAAGCAGGACTGCGTGGAGCAGGCCAGGTGAATTGGCTCTTCGTTACTTGGGATATTACTGCACAATACGAGACTCAGCTGGCTATATATCCCCCTGCATCGATCCGTGGCACTTGATCCCAGCACCTGACCTCTCACCCTGGCGAAGAAGAAGGACGCAAGCTCGTCATAGGTCCGTTTTCGTGTCGGTCCTCTCTCCTCACACACATGATGGAAGATGCCGAAACGAAAGCAAACGCGGATACCCATCCGCTGCCGTTAGGCAGTAGTAGTGGTAGTGTCGATGAAAATGGAAGTGGCACTACGAACACCAGTGGCACGAAGCCTCACGATGGAACAGCCACCACAACGGCATCGGATCTGAGCTCGGACGAGAACACAGGTGGTGAGGGCTCGGTGGCGGATGGTAGTGCTGCTGTTGGTGTTAAGAATAGCAGTACTGGCGACGGTGAGAAGAATACCGCCACGAAGAACTCCAAAGATAAGGATAAAGACAGAGATGAGTCATCCAGTACTAATAGTGGCTCGTCAATCATGAGACTAGGAGTTCTCACCATCCCTGACAACATTCAGCTGAATTACATTATGAAGTCGACTAAGGATATTATTTTCACGCTGCGTGAAATTGATGACAAAATTATTCGTGGGCCCAAGGTCGCAGGTGATATGCATGTGCAGGGCGAGTTCCATATACCCCCATGCTCTACAGAGGCGAATGCGCGTGTGACCGTTCGCCATGCATGCACTTGCCTTAATATTGACCTCCATCCCGCGAGTCAGGCGGAAGTTGCAGCCTTCAAGCATTGTGGCGCCCTTGGTTGTCGAGCACCCTGTGCGTCAGTCTTAACTGGAGCCGAGGTAATTCGGTTGACACAATCGTTTGGAAGGCCGCTCCAAGCGCAGTCCCTTCGCGAGCAACTAGAAAGGCTAGATGACCCCTCACTCAAGGGAATTCCATACGTAGGAAGCTCTGACAATCTTCCTCCTGAGGTAGCCGCCAGCATTGGAGCATCGCAGAAAGAGTCGCAATCGGGTGGAAGCAAATCCAAGCGAAGCCGGTCCAGAACGCAATCACAGGCTCAGCAGCAACAGCAAGTGCAGTCGAGCAACGATGAATCAGGGATCACGTCAACCCAGGGTGCCGTTGGATCCGCCTCAAACGCAGGCAACACTGGCAGCGCAGATAGCTCTACCCCTGTAAGCGGTGGCGCTGTCCAGCCCGGTACGAAGCGAGGTCGATCTGCTTCAGCTGCTGCATCCGCTGCGACGCTCGCGGCTGACCACTCAGCGAGCGCTAGCAATAGTGTCGGCGGAGCAAATTCCGCTACCCCCGCCGCTACTAGGGGACGTCGAGGGAGGAATTCTACTGGTTCCCAGCAGCAGCAGCAGCAGCAACAACAACAACAACAACAACAACAACAACAACAGCAACAGCAACAGCAACCGCAGCCGTCCATGCAGTCAGGTAGTACTCCGTCAGGCATGGTAGCTCCGTCGAGGAGTGGCTCAGTAAGCCAGTCTAATCCTGATATGGGAGCTTACATGGGGCCTGCCGTTGGTGTGTATGGATCTGCTGCCGGATACCCATCGAATGGTATGTCGCAAATCCGATATGGTATGACGACGTCACGAGTCCGGACTCAGACCGTCAGCGATCTCTCAAGCGATGAAGAAGATGACGAAGACGCGGACTCACAGGATGGCTATGACGAGCGGCGGATATCTAGCGGCTCCATGAAGAGTTATGGCAATGGTGTCGGTGCAGGCTCTTCCCTCGGAGCCTCAACAGTTCAGCCAGGCTTGCTACTCTTGACAAGGACAAACTCGCAACCTGCAGTTCCAAAGCCCGTAAGCGGGCCGTTGGGGAGTCCGACCGCGCACCTTCTGCCCCAGTCCTCACCTACCGGCTCTATGCCTGGACTCCCAGCAAGGGTGATGTCGAATCAAGCCTTACTTGGCGCACAACCCCCGTCTCGCATTCCGACTTCGACGGGGCTCGGCGCGCTCGTACAAGCCGTCCACAACCAGCCTAACATCAAGAATCGTTACGACACGTTGACGGCAAATGGACAAAGACAAGTCGCTGCTGGCAAGGTGACGTTAAACCCAAGTTTGCCAACATCTGCATCCATGTCGGGTGTCTATTCGCAGTTGACGACAATGGAACCTATGGCGGAAGAAGAGATGGTCTCAGCCCGAGATGAGCAGGGAGGCGGGCCAACAAAGCGAGTGAAGGGAGTGAACCTAGTAGCGGAAGATGCCCTGCCTCCCTCTCCAACATCGTCGGCATCTCCCAGCTCTTCATCTCAGAACGACCTGGCCGCAAACTTCGCGGGACAGGGCAACCCTCACCAGAGCTTCGGCCAAGGTTCGCAATCTGGCATGCAGTTCCAGGCACAGTCGCAGCAACAACAGCGTGTAAACATCGCCAAAATGGCGGCTGCCAATGTTGTCGCAAAATCGTATGCAGCTGTTCTCCCTGCTCGCCAGCAATTCTCCACAGCAGGCCTAAGCGGACCTTCGGGAGCATCGCCTACAAACCAGTTCCAACCGCTCGTACGAACGAACTCCACCAACCCCTCAACCATGTCGATGATTGCGGAGCCATTCCCTGACATGCCGCCCACGTCAACTAACATGCAGGGCATGGCGATCGGGCCGACAATTACAAATAATGCAATGGGTGCAGCGCCGTCAGGAGCCCCGAATGTCGCGATTCCTGAGAGTTCAGTGCCCCATGATCAGTCAAACCCGCTTTGGGGTTCACGTCGCATTGGTATCACGCGATCCCTCACCGGCAATGCCGCCTCTATTCAAGGATCGCCAGTCAATCCTGCAGGCCTACAATCTCAAACCCTGCTTCGTGTACCGACTGGCGGTAACAACGCCGATGGTTCGCGGCGGCCAGCGCGGACTCCTTCAATGGGTGGGGTGTCACCAACGGCAGCCTCAGGGATGCAGGCAGTGTCCGCACTTAGCAACCCGCTCAACTTAGGCGTCCTGACTCCTCGCTACACCTTTAGCGCCGAAGAGCATGGCCAAGCCGCGATGGGTTTGGTATATCACCACACGCTGTCCACACCCGGTGGTGGAAAGCCAACTGCTCTTATTGGACCCACTGCAGCAGTAAACGCCATGCGTAAGCTCGCAATCATTAAGGCGAATCAGAATGCACATGATGCAGCGCAGGGAATACCGATACTCCCGTTTGGTATCCGATCAGGCACCACATGCAATTCCTGCTCGCGTGAAGCCCATTTACCTGTTGAGTACATCCTTCGTTGTTCCATTTGGGATCGAACGATGCTTGAGGGTGCACGTTTGTACGCCGAGCGCTTGCAGGCACAGCACCGAGCAAATGGCCAGCAATCTGTGGAGCCATGCTGCACTGATGTATGTCCCTTCTGCCCGCCAGTAAAATCGGAAGGAGACCCGAATATCAAGCTTGAACGGGTTTCTTCATCCGCAGTGCAGCGTCCTCGTGACGGATCTGTAGCCACGGGAGCAAGCTCACCTCCCTTGGATGTGTTGAGTATTAAAACAGAACCAGGTAGCATGGTGGTGGAAAATCAAGATCCAAGCTCGCCGAGCTCAGAGGCTTCAGAAAAGTCTCTCGTTACTGCAGCTCCGGCTCCTGGCCCTGCGCAACTTTGCCATCGAATGTGCTTCCTAGTGTTGCTGACAGTCCAAACTTCACATTTAGTTCCCCCTTCTCCGCAGCAAACGACCATCCAATCAAATTCCGTCACCACCTCGGTTATAGCCAGTGCACCTTCTGATATGGCAGATGGGCACCCGCCCCTTCCCATTTCAAGCCATGCAGAGCACGAGAAAGTGTCAGCATTGGCTTTGGAGCTCAAACCCTCACCTTCAGATGTTTGTATGGGCATGCTTGCATCACCACCAGCTACCAGTCAGGGCGGTGTGGCCCTTCCGGCCCCTGATCATACCGCGCACTTCGCTGCTGCTTCTGCCTCGTCCACTTCGTCCGCATTTCCTCTCTATATACAGCAATCAGCAGTAAATGGGCATATCACACCCCAACCTAATGCGAACTTCGGCATCACGCGCGTAGGAACTGCAAGTGGAAACACTATGGCGGCGTCCTCCTCTAATCAGCTTGCGGTCCCTGCTAGTTTAGTTGGCACGATCGTCCCTGGCCGCAGACTTTCAGGTGGGTCGCTGGCAGCGAAATAACTCTCACTCACTATATTCGCTAACGCTTATCAGTTGCTTGTGAATCATCCTTAATAAGGTACTGTCCCCTATCATTATTGGGGCCCTCTCTGTGATTCATTTCGCTTGGACCGAGTTTGGTCACCCGTTCGCTAATTTTGTTTGTATGTTTGCTCATTTCAAGGGCTGTTCCCGCATCTACGTTTCGCGTCTACATATCGTACCACCTTCTCACTGTTGTCCTGGAATACAACCAGTCAGTAGATCGCTCTCTGCGTTTTATTACAATGTGCGCTCATGCGAGCAGGGACCTTCGTTTAAAACATCTGGCTTAATGACTAGCTCCGTGGCTTGGTGCTAGCGATGCGCCTAGTGCGTCCATGAGCTCAGTAAACTTCTCTACAAAGTAATCGTAATGAGAACTTGCAGGCCGGGGCCGAACACCACGCAATGCGGCTTCGGACTTCGACCGCGTGTGGGATAAGGGAATCGGGGGGCTTCGGAGATTGTTCTGAGGATTGGCTCCTAACCCTGGTGTCGGGAGGTCCAGCACCTTTGGTGTTCTGGATGGAGACGCTTCCTCAGACGTTTGTCGCATATCAATCTGTTGAGTCTTTTTCGAAAAGGTTGTGTACATGTCAACAACTGTGATAAGGAGTGAAGCAAGGAGCGGTCCAAGCACAAGACCAAGCACGCCAAAGGCGTAAAGGCCCATTGCAATAAAATAGCTAATCAACGCACTATCAACTCCACTTGTGTAGCGCGCTTCTTCTTCCAATGCGAAGTCTTCCTGGCTTGCCCGACGAGATGATTTTGACCCTTTGCGGCTTCGCCCTTCAATTGCGCTAACGACAATATCGTAGATGACCCGGTCTCCGAAATCGAGAAGTAACTCCACACAGATAATAACAATGGCACCAAATGTGCTTCCAGTAAAAAGAAGACCGATGGCCGTTGGTACCCAGACGACCCAACTCGAGAAGATGGGAAGCATCGCAGCGAAACCAGCCAAGCATGAAAGCATAATGCACAGGTCGATGCCAGCGAACTTAAAGACAAGGTAAGTACCCACACCATGCGTTAGACCGATGGAAATAGAACAGGCAAAGACTGAGGTAATAGAGTTGTACAGTGAGTTCAACAACCTTTCGTTATGTTCAGCTCCAAAGGGTGAGATGTTTCCGAGGAAGTTCGAGAGCTTGTTCTGATAACTGAGGAAAAGATATAGACTGGAAAGGAACGTGGTGAATGAAACAACAACACCGAAAGCGTCGGTAATGACACTGAGCATGCCGAGTAGGACCGCTCGGAAGTAATCTGAAAACTTGATTGCCCAGTCTGAAATGGCACCCTTCACTCGCTCCGGATCGAAGGGGCCAATGGGGATCCCCCACGCGTTCGCTTTAGATTCAAGTGTGGTGTAGATGCTACTCTTTCCGAAGTCCTCTAGCAAGGCCTGGAAATTCGGGTTGTCTTGAACGAACACTCGCACTTTGACGACCAGCGTTTTCGACTCCTCAATACAAATTTTCACGAGCATGTAGGTGAACACGCCAAGCACTACGGCCACTGAAACGACTACAATAACGGAAGCCGTTGCGCGGGGACTTGCTACAAGGAAGAACACCCACATGATCATGAGTGCTGTGGCAACCACTGAAGTGTAGACTGACTGGGTACATAGTGCTCCAAGATAGAGAACAATGGAGCTGCAAAGTGCGTAGGTGCGATACTCACCGAACTTGTTGTTGAACGCAACAAGTGCGGATTGCACATAGGCAATGGGCCTGGCGAGCAGGAGTGCGACAATTGCGGCCCAAAGAATTGGCGAAAGATGGGGAAGGAACATGATGCCCAAGTAGTACACGATAACGAGTACGAACGCAATTGCTAGCATCTGAGCAAGCACATCGAACGAGCGCTGAAGCCGCTCATGTTTGATCGCCTGAATATCTCCTGACGGCCTTCGTTCCATACGTTCAGCATCTGCGTTTGCTGCTGTATCCTCTGCCCGCTGTTGTTGTTGCTGCTGCTGTTGTTGTTGTTGTTGTTGTTGTTGTTGTTGTTGTTGTTGTTGTTGTTGTTGTTGTTGTTGTTGTTGTTGTTGTTGTTGTTGTTGAGCCTTCCCACCTGTCTTCTGAGTGGTAGAGGGTCGAGAGCTTTCTCCACTGGTACTTATTGTGAGTGCATCAATGCTCGGCGATGGTGAGTCCGAACGTGCAGCTGCGTCATCCTTCTCGAGGATCGATGGGTCGAAACGCACTCGAGTCTGTGGCGACTGAGCACTGGAACTGAGTTCAAGTGCTGGTGGAGGGTTCGAGCCGGGTTTTCGCCGTTGCGACGGGCCCTGTGCAGTGCTCTGTTGGTGTGGTGATTGCTGCGGGGGCGGATGCTGCTGAGGTTCGTCTGAGACTGACCGGCTCATCGTTGCTGCTTGTGCTGCAATGGACGGGTGCTGGGCACTGAACTACCAAGGAGTTGAAAACGAGCTTGTGAGACGATTTCGACCCGGACCCAACTTGTTTGTGATGCTATATACAAGATATGTAGTATATCCGGGTATGATCTACGTAATGCAAGCGTTTGCACTGCGTGGCAGTCACGGGGAGCGCAGATATTCAGCAGATTTTTTCCGCTCAGTGCACTGTAACCTGTCACCAGAATTGGGTCAAGGCAGGTAGTTTCGTCAGGTGTATATGTCTCGTGAAGAATAAAAATTATGTTTTAAGCCTTACAACTACTGATGTTAAGTTTGCCGTCCTTATTAGCCTTTCGAGCCACCGTCTGGACTGCGTCTGTTGAGCCTCGCTACAGGCAGATCTGCCACCTCATCTGCCCACTGCTCCTCGGCTCGGTCCTGCTCCTGGATCTCGCGGTAGATCCGGCCAACCACTCGAGCCACCTGCGTCGCCTCGTCCTGTGTCTTGTGGAGTGTCGAGGGAATGACCGCTGGTCCGTACGCCCACGACCACGTTCGACCTGGAATTAGCACTGGTCTGGCCGGGACTTCTCGTGATGTCTTGCTGTGTTAAGGCAGGACCGAGATCCTCTTGGTGTGAGTGGCCCAGGGCGTGACGTACCTCACGCTGGCTCAGTACCTGCTTCGACTCTTCAAGCAGTTCTTGTCTTCGCAGGTCGGCGGCGAGCTTGAGCGCTTGTGCCAGGTCGAACGTTTCAAGTTCCGCGAGATCGTCGTCACCAACACACGCTTCCAACACCGAGCCAGGCACAGTGGGCTGAGCGGAATGGGCTTCTTCATTGGCGCTGCCGCTTTCTAGCTGGGCCAACTCGTGCGCCTGCTTGAGCAGCGCATCCACCTCCTCGGCCTCAGTCTTGAACTGGGTGGGAGCGATCTGGATGCTTGACCCGCCTGCTTTGTTGGTGTTTCCTCGCAGCCGTTGCAATCGTTCCCACAGCTGGGCCTCTTCATCGTTGTCGTGTCTTTGCATTGTGTGAGCGACTGGTTGATCGCTGGTCTGGCGTCGTATGTCTCTGTCCCTGGTCCTGTCTGAGTTTCTGAGCCTGTATCGAAACGCGGATGTGGGTGTGAATGCCGCCGCCGCCGCCGCCGCTGCTGCTGCTGCTGGTGCTTGCTCTACTTCTTCTCCTCCGTCGAACGAGGGAGATGTATATGTTGAAGGAAAAGAATAAGAGAAAAAGCCTTGACAGGCAAGTGTAAAACGTTCTGCAGAGTTGTTCTGTGGGTTTGCCTCGTGTGGTGTGTCTCGAGGTGTGTGTCGCGGTGGCGGTGAATCCAGTGACTCGCTCACTCGCTCAGACCGAAATTTTTTCATGGAATCAATATTTCCTGGGG